>Ga0172372_10001913_pt1 | contig 32009 bp, 45 predicted proteins | sample LakKiv5m_2_FD_114544 | JGI IMG/M metagenome (GOLD analysis project Ga0172372, IMG submission 114544) | Freshwater microbial communities from Kabuno Bay, South-Kivu, Congo - kab_092012_9.5m | ecosystem: Environmental > Aquatic > Freshwater > Lake | place: Democratic Republic of the Congo... | reverse complement strand
GATGCATCGTTTAAGAGCAAATGATGAAGAGACTACCTTTGTTAATAGTCCATGTATGTATGCAATTGAGTTAAGGAGCGGTTGGGCTGAGAGGAATGGTTTAGAGTTAGGTTGTAAATTAGAACTTTATTGATGCTTAACATGAATAGGATCTATTTTTGCCTTATCTAATAATTTATTTGCTGTTTCCCGTGCTGCTTTAATATTTTTTTCACTATCATCATAGAATTTAATTTCTGAATATCCAAGCATTGCAAGCATTTTTAAGAACTGAGCTTTTTTTTCTGGGTCGCTGTCACCTAACATTTCAATTGGAATATTTGGATTTATTTCTTGACTAGCGAGATATGCTCTTATTTCTGGTTCTGCTGCTCGTCCTCTTGCGGTTAAAATTAAAACGGAATCTATGCCATTTTTTTCTATTGCGTTTTTAAGGATATCTTGTGTCCAATTGATCGCTTCTGGTGTCGTTACATTAACGAAATCGCTATAATCAAATTTATCTCCAGGTTTCTTTTGATAAGCGGCATATTCTGCTGGAGTTAATTCTTTTTTTTCTCCGGAATCCTTTGTAACATAAATTTTGCCTTTAGTTTTTACTAAAGTATCATCAAAATCCATAACGAGTAATTCTTTACCCTCTTGTAATGTTTCTTTTATTATTTCTTCAATAAGAATTTTTAATAATTTTTTTGACATAGATATTGGTAAATAGTTAATTTGCAGGGGGAATTCTTTTTATCCAGAGTCTTTGACCAGCATCATATAATTTAAACAATTTTTTTGTTGCCGCCTCTTCTTTTTCGCTTTTTGTTTCTGAAGCTGTACAATGTAATCTATTGTAACAATTCTTGCCATCTGTCCAATCGAAACCTATTGTTTCGTGACTTATATAATAACCAAAGTTTTTTAATTGATTTCCCGAACCATAACGTAAATCAACCCAATAATGATATTCATTAACCTGATTTACCAATCTCTTTTCTAATTCTGATAACAGCTTACTTAAGCCCCCAATTACCACGGTATCCACAAGAGAACAAAACCTTTCTATCTTGCAGATATTTTTATATATTTTCCAGGATAGAAGAGAGATCAAGTTATTGTCTTTGTCAAACAAACCTATATGTTTTGCGTTTTTAGCCCCCTTTAAATGATTTGCATTTAAAAAATTTATGGCTTGTTTGTTAGCAACATCTTTTATTTCTGTATTCCGCCCATAAACTTTTTTTGATATGCCTTTTGAAGCATTATTAATCATTGATTTAACAATATTAAGTTTTGATTTAATTTCATCTTCTCTGAACTGAAGCAATCTAAGATTTGACTTTTCAAATTCTTTACGGAGAAGCATATGATATTGTTTATCTCTGTAATCTTCTTTGTGCCAATAGAGTCCATCTATGTTTAGATACAAGGAATCATTTATTTTAAAATCTGGTCGATATAATTTTTCTAGCTCAGGCGGCTTTTTATTATAATGTTTTAGATTCAATTGTTTCTCTATGAAATGTTCCAGATGTGTTTTATATGAGTTATATTCTTCTATTTTTTCTATTAGTTCTTCTTCTTTTATAGAGTCAGCAAATGGAAACCATTGGTTAATGGTTATTTGACTAGGAAGTGTTTTTGTATAGTTTATAGCTTGAAGCCAATCTTTTAATGTAACTTCTACATTGCTAGCACAGTTTATTATTTTTGACTGCTGAACTTTATAAGCTTCTGTCATTGAATAATGGGGCACTCCGTATCTTTCTATATTTGATTTTACCATTTTATTTCTAATGGAAGCATCTTGTGCTGGTGCAACCCCACCATATTTTTCTATATTCGTTTTAGCAATTCTTTCTCTTATTTGTTTTGCAGCGAGCGGTTGTTCAACATTCCAATTTTTTTTGCTTGTTATTCTTTTTTTTTCTTTAATTGATTCAACTTTGGATGGATTATCTGTTCCGTATTTCTGCAAACAAGTTTGTTTTCTTTTGTTTATAACCTGTTCTATTGTTGATTTTTCTTTTTTTTGCTTTTTAGATCTTTTTGAAAAATAACTGTTAAGTTTTTTTTCTTTTCTTCTGATTGGATGAATAGATTTGTTCTTAAAAACATCTTTTGGAATTGATTCAAAATAATCTTGCACTATTTTGTCGAAGAATTTTGCTTTTTTCGTCCACGAAATAAAAGTATTTTCTACTATTTCGACTTCGTTATGAGATTCTTGGAACCGTTTAGCGGCTTCTGCATAATTTATTTTTTTTGTTATCATATTTATTTTTAGTATGAATACTTTCAATACAGTATTAAAGCCAACCTCATTTGGATTTTTCGATAGCGACCCTGCATTTCAAAGTGATGCAGATAAAATGGTTTCATTTATTCTACGAAAGTTGGGAGAGGATGTATTGAGCGTTGAATTAACTAAGAAGATGATTTGGACTTGTTTTGAAGAATCCGTATTAATGTTTAATTCTCAAATTATCATGTATCAGGCAAAGTCTAATTTATCTAGTCTATTAGGCAATCCAACAGGAAGCATTGATCCAAATACTGGCAAATATCAAAATAATTTAAATCTTGTAAACAATTATTTGCAACCAAATTTAGATTATTTAATTAGACAGGCAGAACCATATGCTTCTGAAGTTGGGTTTGGTCAAAGTGTTGATTCTTATTCTGGTTCAATTAAGTTAGAAGTTGGACGACAAGATTATGATCTATATAGCGAACTAAAAGATGATGCTGGAATTCCTTTAATTCAGTATATGACCTCCGGTAGTACCGGCTATACAGGAAGAATGAAGGTTTTAGAAATATATCATTTTGCTCCGATCCAATATGTGTTCAATAGCAATCTTGCTTCTAACTTTATTGCCTCTGGTTTACCTGTAGAAAGCTATATTCCAGATACACGCTTCTATGTTTTACCATTGTTTGAAGACGTATTAAGAGCAGGTATGTTAAAAGCCGCCTCCAGAGTAAGACGTTCACAATATTCTTATAGAGTATCTGGTCGTAAATTAAGATTATTTCCTACGCCAAATAATTTAGTTCCCAGCTTTAATGATCGTATCTGGATCAGAGTATCTTTCCCACAGTCTGTTACTCCTGGTTTAATTGGAACATACTTCTCAGGATCTCAACCAGATGGTGTCTTGGCAGGAGGATCTGCTGGTACAGGTGGTCAAAATTATGCTGCTACAACTACAACAATTTTTGGTGCATCAAATCCTGCAAATATCCCAATGGGTCTTATTCAGTACTCTTCATTGAATCCTTGGGGCAGAAATTGGATCTTCCAATATACATTAGCTTTGTGCAAAGAATTGCTCGGCCACGTTAGAGGAAAAATGAAAAGTATTCCTATTCCTGGTGCCGAACTTCAATTAGATGGTGATACCCTTGTCAGCGAGGGCAGAGAAGATAAAAAAGATCTTCTTATGGGCGAAGGTGGATTAATTACAAAATTAGAAAGTTTATCTTATGATAAACTTGATGAAATGAATGCCACAAGAACAGAACAACAAATGAAACAGCTACAAATGTTACCAATGCCTCCACGCTATGTAATTGGAATATTTTAATATTTCATTTTGAAATACTACCGCATAAACAATAACTCGTACACATAAACTTATATTTTAAGTTTATAAACTTCATTTATAAATTTTTATTCTATCTTTTCCTACATCTTCTATTACTGCAACAGTTTGAGTTAAATTTGTTGCTGCTTTTGCAAGTTCTTGAGAATTTTTTAATTCATCAAATGAAATAGAGCCATCATTTTCATCTGTAAAATCTAATAAAGTTTCTGGTACTTTCTCAAACCAAATAATTTCATTTTCAGGTTCAATATATGCTCCATATTCTACAAGGGAAGGAACATCTGCAACTTTAGGAATATTAGACAAATCTACTTCCAAAGTTATTAAATCGTTACTAGAATTAAGATTCCTATATAAATCTGGGCGCTTACTAAAGAAGAGTGGAACCCTACCATAGATAGAAGATAAATACTCTAATGAACCAATAGAAAACTTTGGTAAAGATCCAACTTTTAATCCTTCTCTCTTTATCTTATCCCAATTCTCTTTAGAGGTAGTGTGGTACCAAATATCAATATTTGATTTTTTCTTTTCTATAAGCTTTATAGCTTCTTTATTCCAAATACATCCAGATGCCATATCCCAATCCTTATACCATTTAAAAACTTTTCCTACTTCTCGTATTTGTTCCGCTTCACTAATATATGGACAAATTTCTATCCCAGAATACTTTTGAGCCACTTTTTTCCAGTCAATTAAGTTGTCATTATAAGAATCTTCAGATAATTCAGGATTAATGCTATATTCATCATTAAATTTTTTTAAATCATCAAAATTACGAATAACAAGCATATTATCATGATTTAATTCAATAGAATATTCATGTTCTCCTATCCATTTAGGCATATTTGTTTTTACCCAATTAGACCATTCCTCATTGCAGTCATACCAAAATCCTTTTGGTTTATAATCTTTCTCTTGTTCTTCAACAGAAACATCTCTAAATTCTCCTAATTCTTCCTTACTCATATGACTGCGACTTTTTATTTCACTCTCCACAATCATTTTAATACATTCACGAAGGGCATCAGAAGGCTCTGTAACCTTTTGATCTCCAAAGGACGGTCTATAACGTTCTGTGACTATCAAAGGAGCATAACAGCCAGCTATAGAAGCTCCAGTTAACTCTATTATATCATTTAAACTTCTTAATAAAGATTCTCTTGTACCTGCTACGCAAAGATCTTTATATCCGCCACCTAACCATATTTGAGTTCCTTCATTCTCTATCAAATAATCAGGTAGTGCATCCGAAAAACTCGCAGAAAACTTATGATCCAATCCTATCCAATCACTTTTGTTCACCAGTACTTTCTTGAACTCATCCCATAACTTTTTTCGATCTTTTATTCCAGTTACCACTTTTGGTGCCTCAGAACTAAACATTAAATGAGTTATAACATGATCAAACTCACTCAACTCTTTTTCAAGCCGATTCTTATACGATTCAATAAACTCAGTTTCCGATATCTCAAATACAACATCTGGATGAACTAATAATAATAATTTTTTAGGAGATTGATCGATTATATTCTCAAAAAGATAGCTTATTAGGTTATTTAGTTTCATTGCTTTATTGCCCACTCGTAAAACTCTTTTAACTCTTCATATGATTTCGGCAAAAGCTTATTATATTGCTTGTCAATCCTCTTTGCAGTTGATATCTGTACAACTTTTTCAACACTTGCTTCACTATTTGCAGCATTATGCAAAAAAAACTCATTGCCAAAACCACGACTAACTTGCCTGTAACTCTCTCTTGGAACTTTAGTCATATCAAGCAGAGCAGCATATCCACGCTCTTTGCCATAATGACCAGACCAACGTTCTAAATCACTAGTGAACATCAAGCCACCCGTCATAATTTGACCAAACCCACCAGCACTCTTGTCTTGTGGACCTTTGTTTGGATTAATCTTAAAATCTGGATCCATCGTTACATGCCAGTATAAACCACGTTTGTATTGACGCATATAATCCTGCTCAAACTCTCCATATGAACCAGCTTTGCGGGCTTCCGCAGCTAAAGAAGATAACCCCTTCCAACGTTTGCGCTTCTCGGTATGTGCCAGACCGTCACTCAGCGCATTGGGGCCGATGACGGCTCCAAGATTACCATAAGGCTTTTTAGCATCGCCCTGCCAACGTTCCGCACCATGAGCTACGGCATACTCCCTAGAACCTTCACCACCAATAACAACAAGAAGACGCTCCGCTCCATCTAATAAATGCTCTATCAAACGATGATAACCATCTATTAACTGATACTTGCCATTCTCCACAGGTACCACTACTATAGGTCCAGAACTCCTGGAACATCTATCCCTATAGACACAGTTATCATATGCATCAATTAGACTGTGTCGGTGAGCTACTAAATCATCCACGGATATCTCAAATGGATGCCGCTCTTCCGGTTCCTCTTTCATTAATAAATATTCTAATAATGTTTTTAGATTGTTCTTCATACCCACTTAAATATATCTAAAGAACACGGTATATCTAATTTTCCCATAAACTTGAACCTAAATCTATGCAAACAACTCTGCCATCCTTGGCAATCCCCCAGTGTTCCCATCTATCAACATCCTGTACCCCGTTCAAATATAAATCTTTCATTTTTTTAATAATTTCATTGCCTATTGTAGTTATATTCTCAACATCTACATCCGAATCAATCATATTCTTCAATAATTCATCATCTAAGCCAGTTGCATTTTTAAATGCCTTTTCCGTTTTCCAGGTTTTAACTCGTTCCGAGATAATCCAACTAAAATCATGAGAATGTTTATATGTTTCTGGAGCATAAGCTTTGCCTAAAGCTTTAGAAAAATTATATTCAATTTTATTTTGATTCTGCTCTGAATCTATGTCTGTTTGTAATTTAATTACTGCATCATCAGAAAGTGCATATGTATCTCGACCAAGACCAGAGCCTATTTGTTCAAAACCATGTTCTTCGATATATGCTTTTATTTCTTTATAAGTTTTTAATTTTTTTAAATCAGATAAAATAAATTTATTTTCCGATTCAAAAAGATAATTCATAACTTCCTTTAAAGTGCTAGGTTGACAAATATCAAAATATCTCATCAACTCATCTTCATCCATTTCTAATAACTCTGCTTCATAAGCAGCATCAGCATTCCATTGGGGATGTTCATTGTAATCAGGATCGTTTTCATCAACCATTCCCCATGATTCTAATTTTTCTTCTGTAGTTAATCCCTCTGCATCCCACAATTTTTCATTATATCTTACTGCAACATGTCCAACAATTCGATCTTCTTTTTCAAATAAAAATTTATTAACAGCTACAATATATTCTCCTTCGCCATTGAAAATTTTATGATTAATTTGTATTGCAGCATCTGCACAAAAACCACCAAAACCATACAATTTTAAATCTTTTATTTTCTGAACTATCTCTTCTGTAGAGAATGCTTTACTCTTATTTAGAATATTCAATATTTCATCACACAAAGAATTATATTCTTTCTTTTTCTCTCTTAAGAACAAATCTTTTACAGATTCCCCGCCGCTAAAATAAAATTTGTTAATAAAGTCTTCTAATGTAATTGTCTCTATAATACTAACTGTCCCAGGTTCTAATAACGGTTCTCCATCGCTCCCGGTATCATAAGTTAAAAATTCTTTATATTCTGAATATATCTCAGGATCCATCTCTATATTCGGAATCTCAATAAGCTTTCCTTTGACAATGTATATCTGCCCTTCACAGATAGGTTGCTGGAGAACATTTAGAAACATATTACTGAAGTAATTCTCTAGTCTATATGATGCTCTTCTCTTATCTGGATACGATATCTCATAACCTTTTCCAGTCTCTCTTAAGAAATAAGCAGAAACACCACCCTCATACCGTTTTCCAGTTTCTTGCTGCCATTCTGAATCTAAACCAAATCTGGAAGCACTATTAATGTTTTGACCTATTCTAAGATAAAGCCGTTCTTTATTCTTTAATACTGGATCATACCAAATATCTTTTTCATCAGTCCCTTCAATCACCTCTTTAATAAGAATTCTTAAATTATCTCCTATAAATCCGCCATCTCCTACTGGAAGAGAATAATTTAGTTTCTTAGCGGCAAAGCCGCGCCCCGACCGATTTTTTTTATCTAAATTATTATTTTTTTGATCCCGCAACATTTTTCTATATCCCTAAATAGAAAAGAAGTTTCCCAATTCTTGGTCAACTTCTTCATTAAATCCTCATTCTTTATTCTTCTTCCCCCATATACCTAACACACATTATATCTTCATACATTCATTATTCACCAATTGCAAAAAAATATATTCCTGCCTCTCTAATCCGTAACGTTTCCTAAAAATATCTAACAATTATGAATCATATCCATATCTAACTATTTTTTCTCATGACCACGTAAAACTTTTATAAGTTCCTCTAACTCTATCTCTATGTCAATTAATAACTGATCCGAATTGTTTAAACGACGATTGCTTCTTATGTATTTTAATATGTTCTCTACTCGAATTATAACCAATCGTATAATCCATCTCTCAAAATTATCAATCACAGAAGCACGCCAACCAATCGGACCAATGTGACGACCAGTCTCACGACGACTCGCAATCTCATCATCCACTATCTCAGATAAACGTTTCTTGTCTATTGGCAATTACTTCCCTCTCGCTATCTGCTCATATCTATAAATAGAAAATCCTTTGTCTTAACCCCCTATTATCTCTCTTGTTAAAATAATAACAATATATAAGGTTTCTATAATTTCTATAACCTTTATACGTTTTATTATCTAAATATTCCATATAAATGTAGAAAATACCACCCATGACAAATACACATCCACATATGTATCTTCTGTGCCAGCGGTAGGCGCTAGAATCGATTATAACAATTGTTTAACTAATAGAACATGATAAGCCAGGTTCAAAAGGAGAAACGTTTCTATAGCCTTTTAAATTATTCTAACCTATCTAAGCAGATCCTAGCTCGGCTCCATAGTCATATAATTTTAATTCATTATCATCATTCAGAGATTTTCCCCAATGCTCTATACGAGCAACATCGCCTATCAATAAATTATGTTGCCTTATCAATTTTATAACGTTAGTTAAAAAAGCTACAACCTTCTGATATACTTCACTATTCAAATCAATACTTTCATATTGCTCTAATATGTCTTCTCTCGTGCTACGTGCCTGGGCTAACATGTTAGCATCTAATCCAGAACTAGGATTAGAACGAATTTCATGTTCACGTTTTATAAAAGAATCTATCTCAGTGCGTAATGATTTCATATAAGCATCAATTAATTTCTCCCCAGTGTTAATCTGAGAGTCTTTCTCTACCTCTTTTAATCCTTCAACAAATAAATCTTCGGGTATACCAGTAGCTTCACTAAATGCATCACTATTTGGGTTTATCGGAGTCACACGCTCAGAGATAATCCATTTATATCCATCCCTGTCCCAATCTAATACTTTCGCTAATAAAGGATTGTTAGATTCTTTTTCCGATATCTCTACTTCTTTCTTATTTTGTGCAATACCTGTGTTCGTATAAGCTATTTTTAATACTTCTTTCTCTGATAAAATATATACTTTGCGTCCAGAGCCTTCACTTGCATAATTTAATTCCTCATTAGCATAACTCAATATATTATTGAATTCATCACTAACCTCTGGTGATGTTTGACTGGAGGTAGGTGATTGAACCTCTTCCCCCGCCTCAATTTTCTCTTTTTCTTGTTCTTCTAAAATTGTTTTTATTTGCAATTTTATGAATTCTTTTAGTATTCTCATAAGCTTTATCACTTGTAATGTTTTTTGTCAACATCTATCGAATATCCATAATCATATAATTTTATTTTACCATCAACATTTGATTTACCAAAATGTTTATAAACAAAATCTTTTTCTATCAATCCTCTTTGCATTAGATTTATAAGTCTTGTAACAAAATTATATGCTTTTTCATTCTTACTGATTTTATCAATGCCTTCTATCTTATTCTTAATTTCTTCTTCATCGTATTTTGAAGGTTGAGTTTTTGATAGTTCTAGCATTTCATATAAATCTCGTAGATCTTGCAAATCTCTAGCAAGCCATTTTCTTATATCTGATAATAAAACTTCAAAAAAACTATATCTGATTCCTATTTCATTTTGAAAATCATCTCTAGAATTAAATGGTTGTACATACTCTGTAATTAACCAATTTTTTCCCTTATCCCATTCATATATGTCTGTATAAATTTTAGCTATGGATGGATTTAAAAATATTTCTAATTCTTGTTTATTTTGAGCAATTCCTGCTTCGTTTTTTGCAATTTTTAATACTTGTTTGCCGTCTGGCATTAGGAATGCAATTCTGCTAGAACCTTGTCCAAGTTCTGTTAAAGTCTCTCTTGCATAGTTAATTGCTTCCCATAGTATGGTTTCAATCAATTCATCATTTTTTTCTCTAGAATCTATAAAAATTTTCTTAAAAAATTCTAAATTAAATTTACTGGAATATGATTTTGGATCCAATTGTTTACGTACCAGAGATATTTCTTCTTTTAAAATTCTTCTTGCTATCTCTTTTATTAGTTCTTTGTGTTCCGCGCGAATTGTTCCACCTGTTCCTGTTGTTGAGGCCGCCGCAGTCACTCCTGTAGAGTCTCTTGCTGGCGTTGTTGGCGCAGATGGTGTGGATGGAACACTTATGCCAGCAGCTCTTGCTGCCATTAAACCAGGTAATATTTTATTTACATTGAATGCTGGTAATTTTTTACCTGTTAATCTTTCATATTCTGCATTTAATAAATTTATTATTGCAAACATTCCACTGTCACGATTTGCTAAGTTCTTATATTGATTTACTTTATTTTGTGTTAAAGTCGTTACTAATTTATTTGCTATGCTTGCTATATTATTTCCTACTATTTTAGGATCTTCTAATCCATCAGATGCTTTCGCTCTATTTAAAGCATTATTTGCCGCATTTACAAAGTCGTTTTGTGATTTTTTCAAATTTGCATCAGCGGTTTTTATTTTTGAAACTAAATCATTAATTTGCGGTGCAATTTCTTGTGGCTCTACGGCTGTTTCCCCGGCTTTTTTTACATCTTCTGGCTTTGTACCCGTTGCCGGATCTGCTTCTAATAATAGATCTATTTTACCTGAGATAATTTCTTCTAGTAAAAGTTTTTGTAATTCTAATTTTTTATCTATAACTTTCATGTTCTTTACTAAATATCCATTTTAAAACATAAAAATTTCCAAAAAAAATTATTTTACTGAGAGGGGGATGTTTTTTAATTTCTTAAATTCCCGGAAAAAATTTTTGGAGCTTGTTTTATCCCGCCCTAAATTCCCAAAAAATTCGGAAAAAATTTTCTAATAGTTCTTTAAAAATACAAAAAATTCCAAAAAAATGCAAAAAGGTGGCAAAAAGAGAACCTTTTTCAAAAAATTCCAAAAAAAAATTTTAGTGCGTGGATCAAGCCCCGCATCGTGCTTGATACCCCCGATCATCTTGTCCGGTAGCTGCCCCTCCCCCTCCCCCCGGTCAAAGAGGGGGGGCTTGTGAGTTTTTTCACACCCTCCCCCCTGTGAGCCCCCTCACACCCCCTGTTGACGGGGGCTTTTGCGAAAAGTAACCCCCTTTCGGGGGTTTCCCTCACGGGCGGGGGTCCAGATCCATCGCCCTTTCGGAGTAGTACCCGGAAAGCTCCGTAGGGATGCCACGCCAGAGGGTATCAGGGGTGCTCGACACCGGGGCGGCGGCAACCGTCGCAACCGGGGCAGCCGCGTTGCCAAGCCAAGCGGCGAGGGCGGCAGGGTTAGTCACGGTGAAGTGATACAGCCCTCCGCGAGTGGTAAGCCGCCCCATGCCACGAAGCGCCCCAAGGATGGAAACCTGCAACGTGCCGGGAGTGTAGCCGGAACGGGCGGCAACCCCGGCAAGGGTGGCACCCTGCGAAAGCTGGTCAACGACGGCACGACGGGCGGCGAAGTTGGGGCGACGACCGCGACCCGCAACCGTGGGAACCGGGGCAACCGTGGCAACCGTAGGGGCGGCAACGGTCCCGGCGATGGAGGCGGCAACGAAGAAGAGGGCGAAGGCAACCCACCGAGCGACCTTCCCGCCGTTCACGGAACCGGAGTGCTGCCGGAATTCAATCGTCCCATGGCGGGCGAAGGCGGCAACGTTGATCGCCCGGTAGCGGTCAAAGCGTCCCGCGACGTTGCGAAGGGCGGCACGATCCGCGCACCGCTCGACTCCGGCGATAAGATCCGGGGTGATACGATCCGCCCACCGCGACCCGCGACGGCTAGCAGGCATGAAGGCGTCGATCCCCGCCTGGAAAGTAGCGTAGCGGCGGAGGACCGTGGCGATCATGGCGGGGGAAAGGTCCGCACCGTCGAGGTGAACGTGAAGCCCGCAAGTACGGTTCACGGTGCCGCCAACCGAGACAAGGGCAGCGAGAACGCGGCGAACCTCTTCGAGCCCTTCGACGCCGGAAAGCGGGGGGGAAACGAGCTCGCCGCACGCATCGTAAGCCATGCCGGGGGAAACCGAAACGGACCCGTCCGGAACGATCTTCCACGATGCACGAACATCGTGATTGTAGCTCTCAGCGTTGCAGGCAACGCCCGCCGCGATGATTGCACGGCACGCCTGAACCGGGTCGCAACCGACGAATTCGATCTCGACTCCGAAACGGCGGGTGGGAAGGTTGGCAAACACGCGATCCTCGTTTCTCGTTAGCGCCTTGGAACAATCTAAGAATAGCACAAGGGGAAGGGGTGTCAACTTTTTTTTTAGTCGTTTCTCTTTTTTTTTAGAAAAAGGTGCGAATGGTACAGGAACGGGGAGGGAATGTCAACCTTATTCCTGGCGTGTTCTTCCCTATCTTCGTCCCGAGCCCTTCGGTCCCTGTTAGTATAGCAGAAGGGGAAGGGGAGTCAACCTTTTTTTCTTCTTTTTTTTCCTGGCGGGTGTCAAGTTAATTCTAGTTGAGTCAAGTCTTTTTAATAAGTCAACCTTTTTTGCCGCCTATTTTTTTTGCGGGTGAGTCAACTATGATTAAAAAAACGCTTGACAATAGGAAAACCCCGGCACCTTTCGGCACCGGGGTTCCGTTGTGCGGGGGTTTCCCCCTGGTATCACTCGCCGGGGTTTTCCAGCCATTCCGCCGCAAGGTCGAAAAGCTGCGTCCCGGTGTAGCGGTGCAGGATCTGGCGTGCGATCTCGTTCTCCTCACGGGTCCAGGCATCGGGAGCGAGCGCAGCGAGAAGCGTACCCTTGCGAGCGTGATCGGCACGGAAGCCGAGGTCATTGTCATGGCGGGTGCAGGCGGAACCCTGTTCATCGTCGGTCTGCCGCCCGAAGAGGAAGCGGATCGCTTCCTGGCAGAACGCCGGATCGGTGTTGACAAGCCACGTCAAATCGTAGCGGCAAAGCCCCGAGGTGTGGACGATTGCGGGGCGACCCCGGCGACCCTGAAGGTCCGCGCACGGGAACCACGACGGGATCTCCGAGGTAGCGTCCATGACACGGGCACGCTCACCGTCCACACGGAGAACGATACCACGGGCGTCCGTGGCGGTGAGGATGGTAACGTGGCGACCGGGAGTGAGCGAAGCAGTCATCGTGAACCTCTTTCGTTTGGAGTGCCTTGGAACAATCTAAGAATAGCAAACGGTGCGGCAGAGTCAACTTTTTTTTGTTCTTTTTTCTTTTTCTTTTTTCCTAGTTAATTCAAGGGGTTGCAGGCATGGGGTTTCCTGCTAGGGTTTCGGCTTGCCGGTGTAGTCGTGCGTCGGGGCTCGGTCGTTTCCCGGTGTCACCATAAAGGGGGCGGGATTATAGGGTGCAGAAGGGAAAAGTCAACCTTATTCCCGTTGTGCTTTCCCTCTCGTCCCGGTTTCTCCGGTCCTAGGGTTAGAATAAGGGATGGTGAGGGAAGAGTCAAGTCTTTTTTTGGATTCTTTTTTCTTAAGAATCTCTATTGACTTAGTGTTGATTAATCTTTCTGCAAAGAAAAAACCCGTGAGGTTATCACGGGTTCCTTTCCGTTTCTTTCCGTTGTGCTTTTCAGCCGTTGACGATCCCGTAGATTACGGTTCCGAGAACGAAACCAAAAGCAAGAAGGGGTGCCAGAGCGGGAACGAGCGTGGGGAGAAGGAATCCCCAGAACCCGGCAGCCAGGATCATGAGGGTTCCGAGAACGGTGGAGAAGAGGACGATTTCGCGAACGCTTTGCATATTCCTGTTATATCCCTTTTCTCTCCCCGTGTCAATCTTTTTTTATGGGGAGGTGATATTTTTTTCTAAGTAGCTGGAATCGTTGCTCTTTTTGTTTCTCTCCTGCTACCCTGGTAGTGAGGGGGGATAGTGGTGGGATAGGTTAGGAGGTATGCTTTTCAGGCTTATTTTTAGCGGGATTCAAGCATTCTATGCTTTTTATAAGCATAAAATCTGTCCTATTATTGTGGCTTCTGGTAGAGTTAGTGTTTACGGGACTAATTGAGTCTCCTTCAAGGGAAAATAATTGGTTGTGTTTTGTAAGTTACTTGGGATTAAGTTAAGGGAGATTATTGGAGAGATATGTATTCAGAGAATGTGAGGGTATTTTTTTCTGGTATTCCGGTATTATGTATTATGTGTTCTTGGGTGGTGGGTCAAGCTCTTTTTTCCCGCCGATTTTTCCCTCATGTGTGCGTATGTATGTGTGTACGCACAGGGGGGTGGGGGTGGTAGCTCCTCCGAGCACCTAATGTGCTGATTTCCTTGTCCTTTCCTTCTCCGTCAACGCATAGGGATTCCCAACGAAAAAAGCCTTCCCCTTTTGAGGGAAGGCTTTTGGCAGAGTCAACCGATTTTCAGGGCTTCATCCGAGGGGTGGGGCGCAGAAGCGCATAGCAGCTAAGGGTGAAAATGGGGAAGATGATCGGGTATGAGTAGGAGACTGCGAGAAGGCAGCCGATCACGAGGAAAAGCCATCCCACAATCACGAAGTTGACAGCGAAGCGGAGTGATGCATCGTCCTTGTTCATGTCCCTATCCTAGCTCCCTTGTTGGAGAGAGTCAAGCTTTTTGTTTGTTCCCGGCGGTTAATTAATTCGTCTCCGCCGGGGAGAGTCATCTGGGGTCGCTCGAGGAGAAAACGAAGGGAAAACTTAATGCTATTTAATTAATAGGTTCAAGACCTGAACCTGGCGGACATGAATATTAAGGATGGTTGAGTCAAGGGATAATAATTGAAGAGAACGAAAAAAAAGAGCCCCTGCCAGGGGCTCTTTCATTATGGTAGTGTGCTTGTGGGTTTGGATGCTTACCAGCTATCCTTTCGCCAGTCATTCTTTCGCTCGGGAGCACGTCGCTTGTCCTGATGCTTACCTGCACCGGAGCGGAGGATAGCGTTGAGAGCGATGGTGCTACGGGTGGACTGAAAGATTTCCACCTGAGAGGGAAGCCGCTTGCTGTTGTTTCGCTTGTTGCTCATGGGTTTATTATAAGGGAAGCTAAGGGATTGTCAACCCGATTATCGGGCGAGGACAACGATTCGGTTGAGTGCTGGGAAGTAATCGATCCGGAGCATACCCCAGATTGAGGTAGCATAGGACTCTGCTTCTGCGAAGCTATCGAAGTTGAAGGTGAAGGTCCGCTTGCGCCGCTTGATCTTTACCGTGGTCTTCATGCCCTTATTATAGCGGAGAAAAAGGAGGTGTCAAGTTTCTTCTGCCAAATCTTTTAGTATTTTTTTAAGATCCTTGAAATCGTCAACACTTAAACCAAAACTATTTTTTACCGTGAGTTCAACTTTTTTACCTCGAACCCAGTCTTTTGGTTTTAGTTTATCAAGAGTCCAACGAAGTTTCGTTGCTGTTTTCGTTTTTCTAGCTTCTTTATTTTCGAAGTGAAACAACAGGTTTTCTGTACCGGTAGCGTATACCTGGTAATTCTTATTATTATAATTTAAATATATTAGACTTGGTTTAAATGGATCACGGGGACTACGCTGACTAAACTTTACATCAGTAACAAAAATTTTATGTTCCCCGCCTTCAGACTCCCCTTCAGATTCCAAAAGTTTATTTACCTCTTCTGCAATAATCTGTCTTAACTCTGTTAGCTTTATTTTCATGAAAATAAATAGTCAAATGCATTTAAGTTTTCTGGCAAAAGAAAAGCCCCCTTTCGGGGGCTGCTGTTGGCATTCTTTTTGCCGCCGTCACTCTCCGTCGTCTTCGATGGATCGCCGCCACGACTCCATGAAGGAACGGATATTCTGTGCTCCAACCGGGTTAGCGGAGTGGATCTGATAGTCGGGGATCATCACCTTGCCGAAGGAATGCCAGCCGGGGCGGGTAGGATCGGCATGGGTGGGAATACTGACCCAATGCTTGAGGAAAACCATTGCGCTATCCTCCCCTCCGAGATCATGGTCGAAGGATATAAACTGAGGGGTTCCAAGCTCCCGAATGCGGTTGATAGCCTCCTTGGAGGAACGGCAGACGAGCCAATCCCGATCAGCGGGGGGAGTACGGAGATCGTCGAGGTAGAGGTTCCAGGTCATAGATTTACTATAGCATTCGTGTGATGGTTGTCAACTGCTTTCGGAAAGATCTCCGATGCTATCCACTTCCCAACCGTTTGAATATTCTTCAATGGTTGTCATGGTATCTGTGTTGCCACTCAAAAGAAGGCGATTAGCAATCTCCTTTGCCTTCTCCCTGTTTTCGGCATTCACATCGAAACTCGAAATATTGTAAACAGCGATACGAAAAGTTTTCATATGTCTGTCTAATGTAGCAGACGGCTACCGATTGTCAATCTTTTATTTTTGTTTCCCGCCGATTGTTTAATGACAATTGACTCAGTAACTATTAATCGTGGGAATAAATTAAAAGCCCCTTGCGGGGCTTTGTTCGGGGTCAAGGGGGTGCGGAGGGGATCAGGTGGAAACCTCCTTATAGCCCTTGGCAAAGAGGTCTGCAAGGGCAGCGGTCATGATCTCGCGGGTGATGTAGTTTTCCATGATGGAGCCGCAGCTACCCTTGAACTGAATGAACACCGTATCGGGATCATTCGTCGGGGAGAACTTAGCAAACTGACCCTTGCCCTCGTGAACCATGCTGAACGGCTTGAACATTGTTTCTTTCTCCTTAGAGCTAGAGATTACCAGATTGCTTGGAAGAGTCAAGAAAAAAAGGGAAAAACTCTCTCCCTCTTCCGTTCAGACCCGGATATAACGATACTTGTCAAAATAATCCTTGACAATATCTGAAATATGGGATTCGGTCGGGGATTCAATTTCGTCAAAGAGCCCGTAGCACTTCATGCTGTAGAGGCGACTGTCGATGTACTTCCCGATGGTGGGGATCTCGGTCTGCGCGATCTTCCTCTTCTTTTTAGCCGCCACCTTCGTTGCGGGGTACAGCTTCTTAATAGCCATTTTTCTCTTTCCTTCCCTTGTTTTCTTAGTATACCAGCGGGTTTAGGGAAGTCAATCCTTTTTCGGATTATTCTTCTTGGTACGGGGCTTGCTTCGCTTCTTGTCGAAGTATTCGTCCCGCAGCCGCTGATGGATCTGACGATCCTCAATGTCGCCAAAGTCCATGTTGAAACGGGGGGCGTAGAAGTCAGCGTTCGTCTTGGTGCGCTTCATGATTTTAATATAACCTCCCGCCTTCCTTTTGTCAACCTAATTCAGCATCAATCCAAAACTCGGGAGAAACCTCCCGGTCCCCATTTCCAGGGGGAATGCGGTGCATCGTCAGGATTCTCCCGATCATAATAGCGAATAAGAGAATAAACTTGGTCAACAGTGGAATTAGCGCCAACAGTTGTCGTAATATCACCATCGCAATCGGTGATAACGATAAAACCAGGATTTGGACCAGTAATATGCTTCATTTTATTAATTTAACACATCCAAAGCCGGATGTCAACGGGAATAATAAATATAGTTAAGTCAGGTGCATTTAAATTTTGGGGCAAAAGAAAAGCCCACTTGCGGGGGCTCTAGAAGCCTCTAGGATTGATTCTCTCACCAGTCCAGGCGCAGTGTCATCTTTGCCAGACGGCGCTTTCCTCGTGCGTTCAGGCGCTTTGCGTAGCCCTTGGTGCCGCACCGGCAGCAGGAGCAGTTGATTCCACCGGGACCGGCGATTGCCTTCTTGTAGCTGTCTCGCTTTTCCATTTTCTTATCCTAGCTTACGGTTAGAGGAATGTCAATTTTCACGAAGAGCACGAAGAACGAAGCACACGAAGAATATTGACTAGCTGTCGGCAACGGCGTTCTGCCAGGAAGCGCGCCGCTGCAAAGTCTTCAGGTGCGTATTCATCACGATCCACCGCTTGGGGACGATTGTTGAAGGCGGATCGTAGTTCCACCTCAACGGTTTCAATTGCCCGTAGACGATTTGCCTTCTTCATATTCTTACTATACCACAAGTGGAAAGGAAGTCAACCTTTTGTTTGCCGCCAGAATTTTTGGCATTGATTCAAGGATTCTTAATTAAATGGATACGCTCCTCGTTTGTCATATTCACTTCCAGCCCTCCATAACGTTGATCAGTAGATTACGATCCTCACCATTCAACCGACGAAACCAACGATCCGTGATCGTGTGCCCCGCAAGCCGATTACGCATGGCATAGTCTACCTCGCTGGCAGTCCAGCTTGCCGGAGTAGTGATAGCCTCACAAGCAGCCTTAGCCTTACGATTAGCCCATGCACGGCTCGTCGGTCCAATGAAACGAACCATATAACCCTGATTGTCCTCAACCCAACCAATCCACTTATTCATCGTTGCCTCCTGATCTTAAGATAGCAAAGAAAGTAAGCTAAGTCAACACTTTTCAGTAGCTATTGCAGAAAGCAAAGGGGGGAAGCTCCCCAACCCCGAACGGAGGAGCATCACCCCAACCATCGAAGCAGCCGCCCTCTGCAAGCACCGCATCCTCGAAACCGTTGCAAGCAGGGCACTCTTCCCAATGCCAATGACCGTTATCGTCCGGCACGATCACCCGATTCTCACCCGAACACTTGTTGCACTCGGCGTCCGTCATTGTTGTTTCCCTTTCTTCAGTTAGAATAGCAGAGGAGGGGGGAAAGTCAATCTTTTTATTTAGCCGCCGAGAAGAACCCTCACGGCTAGTTCAACAAGACCAAAACCTCCAAAAGTAAGAAAGCAACCAACCACCACGCCACGCTCAAAAGCATCGTCGTTGTTCATACACCTATGATAGCATCAATGGAGAGGTTGTCAACCGGTTTCTCAATAGGGATTAACCTACCCAAGCTTCGGTGACATTGCCATCAACACAAACCAAATTAATTCGTTCCTCCGAATATTCCTGAGTGAAGGCAGCACGTTCAACCCCATCACGGGAAATAACACGAGCAATATGATGGGAATTTTCGATCTTGCGAACAGCACTACGCTCGCTCATACCAACCAGATCATCTACGTTAATTGTAGCCATGATTAATCCTTTTTATTTTAAATATGAATCAGCCGGTCACAAACTCTCCGAGAGCCCGTGTGACATAATCCATATTGATAACACGCTGCTGATCAAGCACAAGAAACTTGGTTTCCTTAATCTGGACCTTTTCCAGAACCCAGCCAGAAACAAGCTCCCTGTATTCCTGACCCTTAGCACCAGGAACAGTAAGATCAAAGGTGTAGCGGCTTCCAACTCGAATGTCGTTGTACATATGGTTATCTTAGCTCTTCCAGAAGAGAAGTCAAGTGGTTTCTGCTGTATCCGGTCAATAGGATTTATTTGTAGTACAAAAGAAAAACCCCAGCCGACTTACATTTGTGGACTGGGGTTTATTATTTAATTGTGGTGAATGCTCGGCGGACCCCGATAGGGGTTAGAGTGAAGCTCTAGAATCTTCTTAGAAGAAAGGGACATTTTAGTTTAGCTTTCAGCTAAGGGGGAGGAAGTTGAGAACGAGGGTAAACAGACCAGCGGAGAGGAAGGAAATATTGATCACGTTCATATGTTTACTTTAGCACCTCCAGTTAGATTGTCAACCAGTTTCACGAAGCAGCGTTAGGAGAAAGAACCGCTCCGGTGACAAAAGCGCCACCATCATTAGAAAACGGCACATATGCACCGGACTGAAGCCTCCAGTCGGTCACGATCTGTCGGCGGGTGGCGGCAGGGATCTTCTCAGCCGCAATGACCCACGGCACCCCACGATCATCATAGATTGCCAGAACACCGTTATTTTCGTCCCAGCGGTGGGGAGCGCCATGCGGAATCATGGCAGGATTTCCAGAACCATCGGTTTCCTGCACGCCAGCAACGGGGAGAAAGTTAAGGTCAAGAAGCTTCTGCATCAGGCTCGTCATGATTTCCTCTTTTGTTGTGCTTATAGTATAGCGGATCAGAATCACTTGTCAAGCTTATTTGGAGACTCGCCATCGATTATTTGCTGAAGTTCACGGCGAGCCTTTTCCTTTGCCTCTAGCACAAGACGCTGAAAACTATTCTGCCAAGGAGAAGTCTTTTTCATGGAGCAATGATATTACGAGAAAGGAAATTGTCAAGTTCTTTTCAGATTTTGCTCAGATATAGAGCTGGTGCGATAATTTTTTCTACTATTTTCTGTGCAGTTAAGTTAACTTTTGTTGCAAACGGGGAGCTTGGTATCTTTGCGTAAAAGTCAAGTACCAATTTAAAGTCATCTTTATTTTCTTGTTTGTCAAGCCAACTTTTATATAAAAGCCAAGGATGTTTAATTAATTTGTTTGCAAAAGCTTCATCAGATTTCTTTACGTCCATAACGCCAGTTTTGATTTCGTTAGCGATTTCTTTGGCTATTTTCTTCATTCCTGAAGTAATAATTGGTAGATGTAAGTCCTGAAGAGCTGGTACAATAATTTCCTGTGTAATATCATAAGCAGCTTTGTTTAAACTTCTTAACAATTTGGGATCTTCCCTGTAGAGATTAATAAGCCTAGAGAAAACCTTTTCATTTCGCAATCTTTCATAGAGGCGATATGGTCTAGCAACCAGATTTTCGCCTAATTTTTGGTCAACTAAGGATCCAGATTTGATTGATTTTGCAACTTTTTTTGCTTCCATTTCCATTGCTGGAACAAGTGTTCCGCCGAGGAAGGCTGATATTTCATGTGGTTGACTTGCATATTTTTCAAAGTCTTTTTCATCTACAGTAGGATCTACACGGAAATATTTTAAGTTAAAAAAATGAGTAAGCTCATGAGGAATTATTGACTTAAACCATATGTCGTAAGCCAAGTAATCTACATTTAATCCTATTATATTTGTATTTGGATCGTACCAGCCTGTTGGTGCTTTTTCATTTGTATCTAGGAAAAATTGAAAGAATATGTAGATATCCATTCCTGTAATGGGATCTTTAACTTTAAACCTTGACATCTGGTCATGAGTTATTTTAACTACTTTCTTTTTTCGCGCTTTTTTTTTCAATTGCAGATGCTTGTTTGCTTCAACAGCTTTTAAATAAATTCTGTTCTTTAACGCCGGATCAAACTCAAACCCACCTGTTCTTGGACCAGTACGAGCAGTAACTTCCTGTATTATTTCTTTAACAGTTTCTTTTATAAAGGTTTTTAATAGTTGACTCATACAGGATTAAATATGGAACAAAAGAAAAAAGGGAAGGCGATTAAACCTTCCCTCTCTCCCTATGCTATCTTACTTGCCGGTTCAGACGATGCGCTTGGCACGGTGACGCGGAACGATCTTTGACGCAAAGTAGCTTGCAGGCGACTCGGCGGCATTGAAAGCCGTAAAGGTGTGCTTGCTCACACCCGTATAGCGATAGACTCGGAGATCGGTGCCACCGCTCTTGAGGGCAACGGTGAGAGTCTTGGTTCCACGATCATACTGAACACCAGCGAGAAGATTACTGTCAACAATACGCATATTTGTACCTTTTTCCTTTTCTGTATCCGTTTCGGATTCCTTATGCTCTTACAATAGCACCGCTCCCCCCAGAAGTAAACCTATTTCAAACTTTCTTTCAGATTTTCTATCTCCTCAATCCCTTCGTTAATTTTCTTTATTAACCGGTTCCAGATTCTTCGATCCATGCGCTCTTCTAAATTAACTAAGATGACATGAGCTTCAATCCTGTTTATTAGCCTCTCTAAGTCAATATAACATATTTCTAGTTCTGCCTGATGAATCTGATTCAGGAGTTCCTGTTTTAATTTAACTAATTCCCTAGAGTCATCCATAACCCTATTATAAGAGATTGACTCACATATGATTAATAATAGGATAAAAAAGAGGGGGAGGAAGCACCTCCCCCTCTCATATCTTACTAGGGTAGGGTTCCACTCACTCGCTAACCTTACGGGCATGATAAGGGAAAGCAGTACGGATATTGCGATGGAAGAACGATCCAAGACTCTCAGCCTGGAGAAACTCGGTTGCGAGCTTCTCAGGAACCCCATGATAGACATAGGTGGAGCCGGTCTGAAAAGTGACCGAGAGCTTGTTGTTGAAATAATCTGCCGAACGGATTGCGCTGCTGTTCTTCATCGTTATCTCCTCTTGTGTGTGATTAGAATAGCACAGGAAAGATCAGAGTCAATCGCTTTCGAGATCGAGATCGACTTCAATATTCAAAGAAACAGAAACAACACGATAAAGATTCCAGGGATTTTCATTCCAACCACCGATATTATTATCGTCGGCTTCTGGATAATCGTGGCAGACTGCCACGACCAAGTAATCTTCGCGGGGCTGCGAACGCAGCCAGGTATACAGATCCTTGATCTCGTCATAGTGTTCAACGTACCACTTGACATGCTCCCAGTTATACAAAGTACCCTCTGCGTGGGTATACTTCCTCTTGCAATCACCAAACCAAGCAGTCTTTTGTTCCTCGGTCAATGCGTCAACAAGGTGCTTCTTGAGAGCAACCCCAACATCGCTACGAATACCCATGATTACCTCCGTTGTTAGATACTAACATTAGCAGAAGGGAAAGAGAAGTCAACCGAAATCTTCTTCGGTCATGTGTTTATCATAGCATGGAGGGAGGAAGAGTCAACCCTTTTGTTCCCAGCCCATCTTTTTCATCATTGACTCAGCCCATTCCCGATCCATCGCAGACTGACAAGAAATATTATCCTGCCAGTTAGAATCAGGTTCCTGGCTACATTTTCCCCATTGAGCACGTTCCTGTTCACGGAATTGACGGGGAAGGTCCGCCAAGACATTAAATACCTGTTCCCAAGTAGGATTATTCATTGAACGAACCCCAAAAGGGAGCCGGTATCCAGATCAAAATCATATTTGCGATTGAGGTAAATCACACGCAAAATCCCATTTGCATCGGTGCTGATAATATCATAGGTTAACCCGCTATCCAGCAAAGAAGCAAGCGGAGCATCCTCGGTATAAACCGCTGCTACCGGCGAAGCAATATGCAGCGGGACACCATCATCCTCATAAGAGGAAATAACTTCGGAAATCTGACTCATCATAGGAAACCTCCGTTGCTAGAACCTTATCACTCTTCGGTGTAGCCGTCAAACCACGGACCCTTGAGGCGGGTACGCCGACGAGCCGTGGCGAGGGTAGCAGTACGAGAAGAAGTCTCAGGATCCTTGCAATGTGCCTGAGCCTCTTCCAGAGTAAGACCCCGGCGAACAACACGGGACTTGAAGCCAGGATCACGATAAATACGAACGATCTTGTAGGTCATTGCCTTGCCTCTCTTTGTGTTTTTATAGTAGCATCCCGGTTGAAAGAGTCAACCGTTTTGTGCTGCTAGTGTGCGAAGGTCAACCGGAGCCGACCTATTGTGAAAGTCAACAAGATAAACCCGGCACTTGCGGCAAATGCAAGCATTTTCACGGGTCTGGTAAATTTCTCCACACGCACACTCCCAGAAGAAACCACGAGAGATTGCATTGAGGTGGTGAGGGCGGAGAGCGTTTCCGTTTTCCATGTCTAGATAATAGCAGACGGCTAGCTCTTGTCAACTTATTTTTTCAAATATATTTCATTATTATTTCAGCAGCTCTTCTTGGATCTTTTTCACCATGAGCACCTTGATATGGATATATTGAGACACGAGAAAATGGGAATCCTTGATCATTGCGATCTGTTGCATATCTAACAGTAAAAACTGGGACATAAGGCATTGGCATTTTTTCTACATTTGCACTAGCCGAAACAACTTTTTCTGCTTTTAATTCCCATATATTGGTCTCATTATTTATAAAATATGGTTTGCCTTGGATTAGGAAGTCAATTGCCTCTAATCCCTTTTGATTTCCAAGAGTATATTGACCAAACATAGCCATTTTGCGTAAGTCAATGCTATTAATAACTTTAGCAACAACAGTTTTGCGTGGCAAAACTTTAACATTACGTTTCCATACGCCGTTTTCATTCAGCCATCTTAAATAAATTCTCTTGAATGCTTGGTATTCAGGATGTGAATTTATATTTTGTCGAGAATCAACACCAACACCAGTGTATTGTCTAAAATCTTCTGGACGAGTTCCACCTTTGTGTGAAAGCCAAACTACTTTTTCCCCGTTTTTATTTTTCAATACGAAATCTGCTATTGGATGAATAATCTTATCTTTCTTGATTTTTTCAGGAACCCATACGATATCCCAGATGTCATTATATGTGATATGACCTATTTTAAGCGATACCGGATCTTCTTTAGAGAGAAGAAAATCTTTTATTGCATCAAAAGCTTCTTTTTGTTCTCGTTGCTCGTGACCTGTTTCTTTAAGCGTAGCTTCTTCAGGTGATTTATTTAATTCAAATACAAAGAAAGGACTATACCCAGGTACGGCAACAGTTTGTTTTAAAGTAGCATTCTTTAATTCTGGATAAGAATCTCTTACTGCCTTTTCTGCAATTTCGCTATCAACAAAACCGATACTTGAAAATTCAAGTAATTTATGGAGAACTTTTTCAACGATTAAATCAATATTTGCTCCAGCAAACAATATTGTATCTTTCTTCTTACGCATGTCGATAAATATTATCTGTTGAGTTAAAAGGAATTAAATAGGACAAAAGAAAAAGAGGTGGTATTTCTACCACCTCCTCATACTCACTTCTTTTTTGTTGTCTTTTTAGCTACCTTCTTTTTAGCTGGCGATTTCTTCTTACCTGGTGCCTTTTTCTTAGATGCAGTCTTCTTTGTTGCTTTCTTTGCAGTCTTTTTAGCTGGTGATGCCTTGACTGCCTTCAATTTAATTGGTTTCTCCGGCGGAGCTGAGTTATCTTCGTAGTATTGTTTAATTAATTCAAGCAGCTCCGGGTTGTCTCTATACTGGGACTCCGCCTCAATAAACTCATCAAATGATGAATGGTTTTCCAGTTCATAGAGCACATACTCAATTGGCTCATCGAATTCTTTAATTACATAGAGCGGATATTCATCATCTTCAGCATGTTCTTCACTATGTTTCCCGTCCCAATATGACTTCTTACCAGCAAAGCGGGCTCCAGATTCATGATAGCTTAATTGATATTCAAGTCCATATTGGTCAGAAAGCTCTTCAAAAAATTGTTCTGCTGGACCCCATGCCGACTCGAATGAAAAATTAATACTTTCTTCATCCTGACCCCAGATTTCTGGATTTACATCCCATTTCGTACCCCAATTAGCAAGATTCCATTGGTACCAGTTGTCTGCACTAAAAGTCTCATTAAGATAATCCTTATATTCCTTAGTTGGAATTAATTCACGACGATCTGGCATTCCTTTGTATTTATGCACTTTGACTGTGCCGAAATCTCCAGTAAATTTAGAGTTTGCTCGTAGCCAATCAAGATTAATATATTCCTGATTTCCCTCCGCTGACCCCAATCCAAGATTCATTTCTGGTGGCGTTGGAAATACGCATCCAAACCAACCATTTCCATTATTTTTAGTTAACTTCTTAAACGCTTCCTTAGCATCGGGTAATGCATCTTTAGGCAAGCGAATACAACCAGAATTCCAGCACCAATTAGGCATAAAAAAATCCTCCTTGGGTTAAATTACCACAAGGAGGATCTAATTTAAACTAATTAGTTAGTCAACTGTCGAGTGAAGGAATCGGGCGAGACGCAGCCAGGTCCAGAAGCTGGGTACCGCTGTATCGGACGAGGATAGAGCGAGCGGTGCTATACTCGGACTCACCCCAAGCATCGGGAGCAAGTGCAGCCAGGATGCAACCACGCCGAGCATGGTCCGCCCGGAAACCAACCTCGTTGCGATCAATCGTAGTGGCACGAGCCTGCTCCATCGGGTTCTGACGCCCGTAAAGCTCGCTGATTGCCGCTTGGCAAAACTCCTTGCTGTTGTTGATCAGATTGACCACATCGGCAGCACAAAGACCGCTAGGATGAACGTGTGCAGGACGACCACGGTTAGCACGAAGCTCGGAAACATCGTACCAAACGGGGCTATTGGTGCTCAATTGGAGAACACGGATTCCTTGCGGACGATCCTCCACCTTGAGAATGATCCCACGCATGGTGCGATCAAGGTTAGTAACGTGACGACCGGGAACGAAGGCGCTGTTGTTGTTCGGCATAGGTTTGTTATAGCAGACTAAAGGAAGGAGTCAACTTTTTTTAGAAAAGATTATCGAGCAAGACGATTAGGCTGGATTGCCTGATGCATCCAATGAGAATCGGTCTGAACATGGTTAGCTCGCACAAACTTTGCAACGTGGCTTTCAAACTCAACCATCGGAAATGCAGCGGCAGAACGAATAACATATCCTTCTGCAACAGAAGAAGAGAAACGGCTGGGAAACGGATAAAGATCCTTGACCGTATTCATATTCCAGATACCCTGGAACAGTACGGGTGCATAGGGCAGATTAAGCAGATTTGCCCATTCTTCTACCTCGCACCAGGGTCTAGAGATATTATTGTGGTCAGCAATCCCAAATAGAACAAAATAGCCAGGAAGCCGATCATAGCCAATGGAGTGCTTGGCATACAAATTTTCTCCCATGAGCCTCCATCCTTCCGGGATGGAGAGACTGGCGATCTCTCGTGCCTTAGAACGAACATAGTCACGGGAAGGGTGATTGCCGGAATCAAGACTACGAGCGTGACACTCACCATTCCAATAAATGGTTGTGTTCTCTCCGTCTAGCTTTTCCGTAATGACAACAGACTTCTCCGCAAACATTTCCTCAATCTGGGAGGTAGAATGCGTCTTGTCATCGCTAGATGCACCTTGGGACCAAGGCACATGAAACGTTCTGGGATATTTCTGTTTCATGCATTAGGTATAGCATAGGGGAGTAGAGAGTCAAGTTTTTATTTTGAATAAAGGATATCAAAGATATGAGGAGCTTGACGAAATAATTTTCTGACATGAACTTTAGCTTTAAACTGAAGGGCAGGGTATTGAGAACGAAACTCATGTCCTTTTTTCAATACTTCTTCACACCAGCCATCTGATCCATTATGAATGGTTAACCAATCAATAAACTCACCTACTGTAGTTGCAAGGATTTTATCTATTTTTCCCGCCCGATGAAGAATAAATAAAATTATTATCTTACGGTCTTCAGGACTCAAGTTATAAAATTTACCTGAATCAAACCATTGTAAATCATTTTGTTTCTTTGACTCAATACGGATTAATCCATCTGCGGTAGGATATTCCCAATCGTGTAAAGGTGCATTAATACGTTTCCAGCCATGAAAAAAGGCGGCAAAGGTATTTTCCTTGCCGCCTTGACCGCTTACATTTAAGGGAAGATTTGCGAAATTAAATAATATTGGATCTACTCTCATATCACACCATTGGCTTCATCGGACGACCCCGAGCGGGACGGAGAAAGCTCACATCAACCCAACCTTCGTTACCAATCTTATTCTTCACATAAGCATGGTAAGGGAGAGTGGTAGAAATGTCCAGAACAACAACACGTTCACCCTCGTTGAAGTGATCACAGTCACCATCTGTCTCGAAGATTTCACGAGTGACAATGAGGTTCTTTCCGGTACGCAGTAGCATTTCTTGTCTCCTTATATTTTTAGTATAGGATACTTTCCAGAAGAAGTCAACCAATTTTTGGTTAGTGAATATTTTTAATATATTCTAGAATAGCACCAGAAAGAAGGAAAGCATAGAGGAAAAAAAGCCAACCTAGACCCATATCAATCTCCGCTATCAATTTCGAATTTGATACCACAATCGTTGCATTGATACTGATTATAGCACCGACCAAGATTTGCAACGTGCCGATGATTATAGTGTCGGCACTTTGATAGCGCCTCTTGCCGGAAAGTTTCCAGATCATTTAGAGCGGGTGCAATCTCCCCTGGATCACTTACGGCGAAATACTTAGAATAACCACCCATAGTAGCATTATGCACATGGACTCCAAGCTGGAGTCCACTCACGGTACCATTGTTGTGGTAACTTGGATAGCAGGAAAAACGCCACTCAGGAACAACAGCACGAGGAGCAGGAGCCTCAAAAACCGGGTAAGAGTCATTGGTAACACGAGCACCGTTGCTCAGGGTATTGAGGACATTCAGAATGACGTTGGCATACTGCTCAAGGGATTCGATCTTGTTCATATATTCTTTATACCTCACGGCAAGGAAGTAGTCAAGCGATTTCAATAAAGATCATTGAAACTCGGTAACGTTTCCCTTTCGGAACAAATAATCCTCGGAGACAGACTTTAGCTGAACCCTGCCACCTAGCGGCAGATTTCCTAGAATACGATCCCCGCCCCATACACGCTCCATAACGGGTCGCACAACAACACCCTCCCTCACATGGGTAGCGTGTCCCGAAACCGTCTCCTTGCCCCTTGTATGGGCTTCTAGAGCCTCTAGGGAGAACGGTCCACGGTAGAGCACCGGCACCCTAGCAACCCCTAGCTTGGTGCAAGCATCGTCCAGTTCCGCATCATCAAGGAAACGACCCGTGCCAGGATTGCCAAGATAAATATCGAATACTCGGAATTGAACCGTCTTACCATAAGTAAGATCCTGAACCCCTGGTCCGAAAATCTCACCTAGAATAAAAACGCTACGATCAAGAGAAAAAATCTCCTTGACCTTTGGAAGTAGGTTTCCATTCTTAGCGGTACGACAGTAAACGTTCTTGTCATTCTTTTCCGAATGGACTCGGAAAGCCAAACCCTTTGCAGCTAGACCTTTACTAGAAACAATCAGGCGTGAAGCATCATCCTCTCCCGGCAAGCGTAGGTCATCGCTCAAAAAACCAAACAAGGCAAACGTACCATGACATTTCTCGGTCATAACAACGGTTTCGCCAGGAATAAAGACATTCACAAAACGCTTGAAATTCTCAATATCGTACTTGAGTGTACGCTGAGTAGAGACATTCATCATATCCCCGTAGAAAGCTGCTGGAATAACCGGCTCATACTTGGTGATTCCAAGCTCCACGGCAACGTCCTGTCCAGGGGTCCACGAGGGTTCTGCATCAATACAAATGCCTTGAGAAAGAATACCACGAAGCTTTACCGGCTTAATACGGTTTTTTGCAGCACCAGCAAGCCTTCCAGTTAGACCAAGCCGATCAATAAGAGTAGGAGGAAGGATAGCATCCTCGGGAATGTATGCAACAAGATCACCAGTAGTAAACTGTCCCTTGCGAACCACAGAATGATATGCGCCAATACGAGCAAGCTCTAGAGCATCAGCGTTAGGGTGATTCTCAATTGTGACAGGTAGTACGGTGACTTGAAAAGTAGACATTGATCCCTCTCTTGTTCTCTTAGAATAGCATGGAGAAAAAAAGTGTCAACCCTTTTCTTTCAAGAAACTAGGTTCAGAAACTGAAAGTCTCTCTTGACTATCCAGCCCCTTTTATCACCAGAAATAACTTCGATTACGCAGAAGTGTTCTTCAATTTCATAAGAGGTATCAACAACCAAAAAGAAGGTGGCTTCAGGCAAATAATATACCGGAGTTTTGTGAAAAGAAGCTAAGGTCTGACAACGCAAGGGACCATCAAAGCGGTTAATAGGATTTGACCCATAGTCCCAATACGCCACACTACGATCAGCATAAAGGGCTATGGGTTCAATACTCCAATATAATTCCCCTGCTTTCACTTGGACTTTCCAAGAATGTTGAGGGTAGGATTGAGGTTACGAATGTAGTTCATTTCCTGAGTGTGAGCCTCGGTCTTACCTCGCACCACCGCAAGAATTTCCTTGGAGAAGGAATCGGAACCATGCGTGCGGATCCGTTCGGCAAGAGTGGTAGGACGATTCTCAACCGTAGCATGGTAGCAGTGACCCGTCCAGCGGATCTCCATGCTCTTCTTGAAGGCTCGTCCACGAGCCACGGTGATACCGATATAAGTCTCCCCGGTGGGGTTGCAGGTAAGCTGGTAGATAACGTGGTTTCGATCCGAGCGGGGCTTACGCTTCGTCGTTTCCATACTCTTAGAATAGCATAGTGACAGAGGAAGTCAACCTCTTTCAGAACTTTTTAGATCGTATGTTTCTTCAAGTTTTCTTATTAATTCTTCTATTGACCCGGCGGACTTTAAGAAGGCTGGAACGTTGTATAGATTCTGTTCTAGTTCATTTCTAATGTCACTAGCAATATTACGTGCTTCTGTGTTTAAAAGAGCCATATCAGTTCCAGAACGGTCAGCAAGAAGAGATTCAAGTTCCATTTTCTTATCAAGAAGAAATGATCTCATGTCTTCCCTTGACATATTAAGGGGTCTTGAGTCATTTATTTCTTTAGAGAAGTTCATAACAAGATCATCTACTAGGGCATTACCGGCATTGTATGATTTGGATAGTCTATAGACTTTATTATCTACCGTAGCAACTGTTTCGGTTCCAAGCTCATCAACTGGATCTGGTTCTAGATATAATTTAACTGGTACTGTGATACTTGGTTGTTTTTCTAAAACGGATTTGCTTATTTCTTCTTTTATAAGGAGGGAGATAACTTCTTTTAATACTTTTTCCATGAAGGTAATTATTTGCTTTTGAATCAATTACCTTTAATTGCTGGATAAAAGAAAAAGGAGAGGAATTACCCTCTCCTAGTTCCCACGCCCCTTTTTGTTTCAAACGTCGGCGTAGATTGACTGCCAATCAACCTCGCTTCCAAACTTCCCCCAGCCGAGATTCCGCTTCCGAAGCGGGGTGGTGTACCAAGTATCGGGATCCAGACCATCGAAAGAATACTGATTAGCATACCAAACCGGGGTTCCCATACCGTCTACGGTATCGATCTCTAGCGCCCCCTCCTTGGGGCACTCAAACCAGCCCGTCTTAGCGTTGACGATTGCGGTGATTCCACCAGTAGCGAAAAACACCAGTCGGTTGTTTCCGATGGTCTTACCCATCTTCTCCAAAACGTGCTCACGGAACAGGTCAAGGGGATTATCCCAAGTCAAAATCTTAGTGCGGAGAGCCAACGCAAACTGCATCGTATCGCTGGCATCCTTACTGCTAGGCATAGCCTCAATCGTGCCGTTGTGCATCATGTAAAGATCCATTCCATCCTTCTCTTCGGTGAGGATCGGGAACGGGTGGCACGCAGTCTCCCCAACGGGTCCACGGGTACGGTAGCGGAGGTGAATCGCATGGGGGGTTCCGATCAGCATCTCATGGAGATCCCAAAGCTCCGCAAACGTGTACATGCCTCGGAGAGTCTGCACCCTGCCAGACTGACGATCATGCCACATCACACCAACACCATCACGGTTGTTGTCAAAGGCAGTCTCAAGGCGGATCTTGAGAAGGGGAGCACCGGTCGGGTTGTTGATAATCTGGCACATTGTCTCGTTCCCTTTCGTTATATTCTTATTGTAGCAGATCAGAAAGAAGAGTCAAGCTTTTTCTTTTACCCACCAAAAATTGCCTTGAGCCCCTCCCAAACAATGACAAAAGGCAAAGCAACGGAGCCAAAGACAAGAAAGACAAGAAACGGCAAGCCAACAAAAAAGAGGCAGATATATGCAAACAGCCAGAAGATTGCGGAACCAAAGTGTCTCATAAGGTTATGATAGCATCATGCTTCTGAATGTCAACCAAAAAGAATTTGATACCAAGCAAGTGCTGGAGTGACAAAACCAATTAAAAATAATAAAGTTACTAGGACAACAGCCATAACAAAGAATGCTCCAGCAAAGATTGCTGCCTTAAGTAAGAATATTGGTAAGTCCATATCAATTATTCCTCATGACATAAAGAAACTTGCTAGAAGATAAAAAAGATAAGTAAATCCTCCAGCTAATGCTGCTGCAACTGAGATTGCTATTGGCACTCCTAATCCAATGATTATGGGCATTACAATTAATAATCCAATTAAGGTCTTAATATCTTCCATCATGCATTCATGATGCCATAGGAGACAAGATATTTTAACAATATTTCATGTTATTAAATACTTTTCTTTT
>Ga0172372_10001912_pt1 | contig 32012 bp, 28 predicted proteins | sample LakKiv5m_2_FD_114544 | JGI IMG/M metagenome (GOLD analysis project Ga0172372, IMG submission 114544) | Freshwater microbial communities from Kabuno Bay, South-Kivu, Congo - kab_092012_9.5m | ecosystem: Environmental > Aquatic > Freshwater > Lake | place: Democratic Republic of the Congo... | reverse complement strand
TGTATAGGTGTGTATAGGTGTGTATAGGTGTGTATAGGTGTGTATAGGTGTGTATAGGTGTGTATAGGTGTGTATAGGTGTGTATAGGTGTGTATGTCGCCGCAGAAATCCGTTTTGCGTCATGTGGTCCAATCCTTAGTTTGTTGCCACCACCATACCACCCACAGCATCCCTGCGCTTTGCCCACCGGACCTGGAGAGTAGGCGCCGTCGGACAAGGCGGTGATCGGAACAGTGGCGAGGCGCCTGAATCCGCCGTCTGCCGTGAACTGGGTATCCAAATGGTAGATGGCCTGGGTGACAAGATCCAAAGCTCCAGCGCTCTGACTGGTCTCAAGGCATTATCATGACAGTACTAAAATCGTTCTTGGTGAATACAAGATTTTTTGAATAATCTTGCATTCTTTTTGTTTCCGGAATCTGTGAGATATTTGTAATGAACAACGACCTGCAACTACTGCTGACCTTCCGAGATGCGCTTCTGAGCCTCATGCGCCTTGGCGTACGGATTGGGATTCAGGGTTTCGTCTTCCTTCTCCCTCTGTTTGGCCATGCTCGCGGCCACCGACAGAATGTTTTCCTTTTTACGCGTCATCATCTGCGCCGTGGCGGTTCCGGCGGGGGATGGGGATGCGCCAGCAGTGCCCATGTTGCTTTTGCTACTAGTACTACTACTACCAGCACCCTTGCTCTCCATTGTAGTGGAGGGCGGGCTCTGATCCAAAAAGGTTGTGGACGTGGGCAGTGGGCTCACGCTTTGCGGGATTGGAGTGCTAGCAGAAACAGGCACGCTCTCCTGCAAGAGTCGCTTCGTCTTTTGGAGCCAACTCGCCGCGTCCACCCCTTCAAACTTTTCCAGCAGGCCGGATGCGCTAAACACGAGGATGCAGGGAACCCTTTGGACGCTGTAGCCGTGCGCGTCTTGCTGGAGGAGCTGGCGCACCTCTTCGTTGTCCACGCACAACATGTGCAACGTGATCGGGAGCGCGGATGCCTGCTCAGCCATTCCCTCAAGAGCCCTCAGGAAGGCCTGGCATTTGGTGGAGTACTTGCTGTACAGCAGGACGACAATGTCTTTCGTGGGCACTGTCGATGACATGTAAGGATAAGAAAGGAAGCGCAAGACGTTTTCACAAGAACCCGCGTGTCATTAAAACAGGGCGTCTCATTAGTCTCCCTTTCTCAACCAAATGGGATTTCTCAGTTGGAGCAGTCAACCACAACATATCGCTCAAAAGACTGCTTTCCTGCCGTGTGAAGCAGGACGACAGACAATGTGTCACGAGCACGGTCGGTGACATAATGAATGACGATAAATAAATCCTGTCACTTACTTTTTTCCGTTAGGTTAAGAAAGACAAAGCATCGACATGTTTGGAACTAGTCCGCCATCGCGTTCCTCCAGGTACTCACCGTCCCAAGCCACATTGTTGCTGAAAGCTGCCAGACAAAGCATCACTATCTAAATGTTTCGTCGCTGTCCGGAAAACGGCAATAAAAAAGCAGAGAGGAATAAAGCCAAAAAACCATAGAAAGATTGTTATGCATCGGATTTTGTGCCGTGTTCTTCAAGGGACGATAGAATCTACGGTGAGAAACGCAACGTATTGGTTCTTTTCGTCATCAGTTTGCAGAAGCGGGCACGATACGCTGTCGCACGCAACAAATGTGCGCAGGCATTTTCAAGCACTGTGGCGCAAATATTAGCATGGATCATAGTAGTCATGAGAGTTACAATCGTCGTAAAAGTTATAATAGTCATCGTCAGGACATTCACCAGTGGAACTGCGTGGGCGTCGGATTGATGCGCTCGATAATGTCCAGTTTCGCCTGGTCGACTGTCGTCCAGTCGTTCAGGAGCAGGCCCTGCACGTCGTCGCTGTTGGGCCCGAGGCTCCAGAAGCAGTTGTTGGACACCCCGAGACTGCGCAGGTACGTGGCCAGGTACTGCATCCACGCCATGTCCAGATCGGTGCGACCGCCCCACTCACCAGGCATGAGCGCCAGCCCGTACGTCTTTTTCAGAAAGCCAAAGAAGTAGTCCCAGTTCTGAACCAACACGTTGTAGTCGTCGCTCGTCTGCGGCACGACACTCTTGCCGTACGTGTGGGGGCTAAAGACCAGTCGTCGCTCCAACGTTCCTGGCAATCGGATAGGTGCCGACGGGTAGCGATCGAATGTGTGCCCCCACTCAATGCCTTCGACCACGTACAGCCACTTGCCGTCCGGAAAGAGGGTGTCCAGTTTGGGAATGGCGTACTGGACAAACGCGTTCCAATCAGTCGACAGGTCGCCCGTCCCCCAGGTGGCCCGGCCGTGTGGCTCATTGAGCAAGTCCACGGCAATCAGATTGGGCCTGTCCCTGTACCGCAGTAGCAGGCGATTCCACGTTTCAAAAAACACTTCTGCGGGAAAGAGGTTGTCGGTCGGAGAGTACCACACTTCCGAAATGTATTCCTTGTGCAGACGGTGCAGGTCGAACATGACGCCGATGCCCCGCTGGGCGCAACCATCGACGAGAGCGTCCATAATCTCGATACTCTTGCGACCTTGCGCTGCTGGATCGGCGCTGACGAATCCAGAGTCAGGATAAAGATCAAAGTTGTAGTAGACCCACTCTGCGGAAACGGGAATGCGGAGGAGGTTGAAGCGATGGCGGTGCAACATGTCCAGGTAAAAGTCCATGGAGTGGACCCAGAGGCCATTGACCACAAAGTCCTGCGTCTCGAAACCGAACCAGGAGAGGCCACGCAAAGCGACTGTGGTGTTGTGGTCGTCTGCAATCTGCCCCGTCCCTGTGACATGGTACGCGTATGCCAGGTCGCGAGAGTCGGAGGTGAGTGTCCAAAGGATTAAACCATAGACGATACGAGAGGACCACTGCAGCCAGGAAACGAATCGCATGAGCAGTCAAGTCAGTCGGAAACGCAAAGTTTTCTTTTCGGAATGACGGATATATTTTTTAGATTCTTTCTGTTTCTGGTTTAATGAAATGTTTTTTCAAGTGAAAATAAATCATGCGCATCCATCAGCTTGTGCGGAAACTGGGTCTATGCGTCCTGACATGTCTCGCAGGAGGAGCAGTGGGCCACCTGGAGTCAACCTTTCCCTGGTCGGTGTTAAAAGGAGACTGGGTTCAGGTGTATTCGACTCGGTATTTGCAGTCGACATATGAGATCGACTGGCATTGCGTGCGGGCGGTCATTTCCGTTGATGAACCATCGTCACACGGCAAGCGTGACAAGGCAGTGAATATCACATTCTCAGCCTCCTTGCACAACATTGCGAGTGAGCCGATCCGGACGCAGTGGATCATCTCGGGGAACGCGACCCACCAAAACGAGTGGGAGTTCATCGCGCCTCTGCAAATCTCACGCATGGTTGAGGCCAGCAAACAAAGACATCAGTTGCAGGTCAAGTTGGCCTCGCACGCGCCCATTACAGCGTGTCGATGCGTCCTGGAGCAAAGTTTCGCTGGTCCGTCTTTTCCTGTCCTCATTCTCATGCCAAATGACAACTACAGCCTGTCGGTTCTGCTACCACGGAAAGTCATGGCGCAAACGTCCTTCTCACCCGAACTGTTCATGACCTTTCTCCAGACGTTTGCGAAGCGATTCCACTACGTGGGCTACGACCGTCAACTACTCAGCTCATACGACGTCGCCAACTGCTCTTCTTTGTGATTTGGGTCATCATTATTTTTCTACAATAAACGCTGGACATGGGAGGCATCATTGTCTTCCCACGATAAATCCATTCTCAGCCGGTGAAACAACCTGGCCAGCATGCGTCGAAGTCGGTCAGTCAGCGGTGGGCGTGTCGTCCTTGCCTTATTCGGCGCTCTGGGAGTGGGCGCGCGCGCACGGGGAGACGCGGGAGGTGTCTGCAGTGTCTCAAAGTCGTCAGGTTCACGACCAGAAACCATTTTCATCTTGTCGTCAATTGTGCAATATGTCTTTACACGCTAGTGTACAACGCTATAGATGACATGGAGATGATATATAGACTACGCATTACAATCAATTAGCGCCATGATTGTCATGCGAGCTGAATGACCTTTACCGCGGAGGAGCATGAAGCCAAACGACCGTGGACAGACGCGAAACTGTACCTGCGAGCACCGTCGTGCCTGTACAGGAAGGTCTGTCCCTCCCGATTGCGCTTGGCTTCCTTGTCGGGGACGTGCCGGATGACGGCATCGTGCTCGCGGAGAAAGTCCTCGAGGCGAAGCGGGGGGAGCGTGACGATGGCTTCCCAATCCTTGCGCTTGCCTGACATGTCCAGACGCAGAGTGTCCGGAAAAGCGTAACGCAAACGTGGATGCTCTTGGAAGAGTGGATGAAACGCCGTGGGGAGCAGGCTTTGGTGGCATGGCGGAAGAACCATGGTCAGTTGAACAAATGGTCGTACAGGCTGGTGGAGGTTGAAGTGCGGATGGCGGTATGATTCCATCGTGTCAACCATGTCGGCAGCGAACGGTCCATACAGGTACGGAAAATACCACGTCCAATCCGGCATCCCCTGGCTGTAATAGTTGAGTACCCACACCATGCCGTCGATGTACTTGTGCGCGACGCGTCCACGGGGCTCGGGAAAGTGCTCCTGGTAGTAGCTTTGCCTGAAGTTGTCCCAGTCCAGACCCCGCTGGTTGAGGAATCGGAGCACCAGGGGGTCGGGCGTGAAGCGATCCATGTGCTGGTACTTGCGCACAATGATATTGGCCTCCTGCTTGGCGAGTTCCCGGAAGAAGCATGCCAATGCTTTCGGGCGCAAGCGACACATCGTCTGTCCGTCCACGCGGGACCGAGTTGTCGTTGTGAGGTGGCCGTGCTCCCTACCGACGGTCCGGTACAGATCCATCATGACCTCCACGGCGCCATCAATAATGGCGAGCGACGGAATGGTGGGGAGAAAGTCATTGCCCACCATGAAGCACAGCAGGACAAAGTCCGTCACGGCCCGTTTCTTGCAAAACAGAGGCTTCACGCCCCCCTTTGACGGGGCCGGTGCTGACGTGTCCCACCGCATCCACTGCTCGATACAGTTTTGGAAGCGCTGGACGTCAATCCACTCCTTCAGTCCTTCTTGCATTTCTCGCAGAATGTAGACTTGGTCAAGAGGTAGCATCATGCCCAGCATGACCAAATCCGCGTCCAATCCGTAGATACAAGCCACATCCGTTTTCAATGCGTGGTTGCGCAGATAATGCATGAGTTTGTGCTCTCCTTCGCCTGCAACCTTTTCGTTGCTGAAAACGACATCCAAGGCTTGCCATACGGGATCAGTCGTTTGCTTCCAACGAATATACCAGTCCAGGTAGCGCGTGAGCTCGTCCATCAGTCGCGTGCCCGGAGTGAGCGTGTTGGGGTGGAACTCGGCGCTCGGGCACAGCACTTTGGACTGCATGCACTGCGCATCCGCATCCCACACGCTACGAAATCGGCGCTGACGTTGCTGGTTCATCTTGCCCAGGCCAGCCACGCCGTCCACGCACATGACGAGGGCCTTGCCCGGGCGCACCAGTCGCAGCAATTCCTCGACCTTGGCGACGATGGAGCGGTTCAGAAGGAGCATCTTGTTTGGGGTCAGCTTCATTCGCGGTTTGGGCACAACGGAGCGTCCCAGCAAGGACGCGACCGGTGGTTCAGGTGCACAATTGCCATACTCAAAGACCTGTTGCGCGGACTGGTGGAAGAGGCCATTCATATCGAGGCACAGCGTGTCGATGCGCGGGTTCTGCTCCAGGTGTCGCTGGTCAAGGCGCGTGACGCACTCCTTCCACTGCCGACTGTACCAGTAGTAAAAGTGTTTGACACCCATTTTCCGAAATGGCGTTTCGAGATTGTGTCTATTCTGTAATTTCTGTATATATTCTGGAATATACAGATTTAGATGACTCACTTTTCCTCGCACGGAGGGAAGGCCAGCCGGTACTCACGCAAGTCATGCATGCCGTAGCTCGCCGGCAGGACGGGCACGGCGATGCCACACAGTTGGCGGTGGTCGACAAAGAGCGGGGGCGCACTGTCCGTCTCGTACCCCTCCGCGATGCCGTCCCAGTTGGTGGGATCCGTCGCATCCATGGCCTCCACCACAAACGCACTCTGAGACGATCGCATCGCTTCTCGGACCGTCGCCACATGCGCCATATGGAAGGCTTCATCGCCGACAAATGGAGAACCCAGACCGATCCAGGTTTCTGGGACCACTTCGTGCGTCGCAAAGAGCCACGCCCCGAGAAGCATGCCCAAGGAGCCACCCAAACTGTGGCCAATGATGTGCAGGGATTGGTGCTTGTCAACCACAGATGTCCAGTTCAAAGACACTGCTAATGGTAAAAACGCTTCTTGGAACTTTTCGTGCACCAAGCCCTCGCAGTGGGGGAAAAGCCTGCACTGCACCAGACGACGATCGTCGTGGATCGCGTGGCCCGCCTCTTGCGTGGGACGAAAGACAGCAAACGTATCATTGCCTCTTTCCAACACGCGCATGCGTGTGTCATAGGGGCCGTCCGCCTCGTGTGTGAGCATCCATGCGTGGCTTTCCAGCTTCTGACAGGAATCCACGCTCGCGCCCACGGACAAGTGGTCCCAGGACGCCACTTCCGCCAACAAGCCCATGTCCGCCATGAACGGACTGTGCCGCCACGTCGTCGGGCAGGCCCGCGGAGGAAACGCAGTGACCATACTCATGCTGACTAGAGTGGTCAACACCGTCAATAAAGAATGAAATCCACCAAAAGTTTTCGACATGTGTAGTGTATATTTATGTTTTTCATCAAGACGCAAGTGATTAATGCATTTTTTATCATTTTGGTATGAATTTCAGAAGTTACATGAGATAAATGAATATTGTCCAAACGACTGCGATTGCTTCCATCGCGGTGCAACTGGGCACCGCCCTGCTCAATATTTGGGGACTCCTGATCCCCGTGCGACCGCAGGCATCCATATTCCGCAGTCTGCTGGTCATTGAGTTTGTCGTGCAGGTCATTGAACTGATAGCGTACGCATTCCTCACCCGACTCTTGTCGCGCCCGCACCACCACCGACAGGTCATGACGGTTAGATACGCTGACTGGGCCGTCACCACGCCGACCATGCTGGTGACGCTCATGGCATTTCTCAGCGGCGAGTCCTCGCTCAAGGCGTTTGGGAAGCAGTACAAGCAGGCGATCGCGGTCATCCTGGTGCTGGACTGGATGATGATTGGCTTCGGGTACATTGCTGAACGATCATCCGACATCAGGTGGGTGTATCCGGGATTCATTGCGTTTTACATCTTGTTTGCTACGATCCACCGCGCGTTCCGGCGACAGATCAGGGCGCACCGGGAAAAGCGCTTCATCTACGCCTGGTTCCTGATACTGTGGGCTCTGTACGGCATCTTTGCAATCTACGACTTTTCCACGCGAAACATTGGGTACAATGTGCTAGACGTCTTTTCCAAAAACGTCACGGGCGTCTTTTTGGTATGGAAAATCAACGAGAACCGGGTGACGCGAAAGGCTCGGTCGTAAAAGTGAGTGAATTCGTCATTTGCAAACTGATGCGCGCACACTTTTTTTTTTTTCTTGGGAATTTCAAACCGAGATAACGACAAACAACATGAGCGCCCCACTAGCCGCTCTTCTCCCCACCACGGGCCTCGCGCCCTACGCCACCAGCTTCTCCCTGCTGGCTGCCCCCGCGCAGAATCTTCAACAGTTCCCCCAGCACGTCTCCAACGCGCCGGGTCAGACCGTCGACTACTTTTTCAACGTCATTTCCGTGCTTATCGGTCTCAACCAGACCCTTATCAACAACGAGTCCGGTGCCGCCCTCACGGGCTACGCCACCAATGCTATCAGTATCCTCACCGCCATTACTGCCAGCGTCCAGACGTACTTTGCTGGCAAGTTCCAGTGGAGCTCACCCATCCTCCCCTACAAGGGCTGGGCGGCCAACAACGCCGTGCAGGCCTCCCTCAACCCTATCAACTTCACCGGCCTGGAGCAAAGTTTGGCACTGGCGGGGGCCGCAAAGACGATCCTGTTGTCATTCGTTCTGTACTTCTACACGTACGCCTTCAACAAGGAAGTGAGTTTGGCAGGTAGCCAGATCAACTACCACACCTACGAGTACCTCGTCAACAGCCCAAATGTCACTGTCGCAGGAGTCCCCGCTCCCACCACGCGCTCAGTCACCGCTTGGATCTCCTATTTGGAGAGCAGTTTGCAAACCGCCATCACAAGCACGCCTGGTGGCCTTGGGACGATTTTCTTTGGTACTAGTTCGGCCACTACGCTGGCGCCTATCCAGAACACGATTCTGGATGTTATCACGGTGGCAACGGTCGAGACGTTGGAACACATTCCTCTCTACTACCTCATGTGGCCTCAGCCATCTTCAAGCTCCAGTGCGACTACTTACAACAACCTACAGTCAGAGGCCGCCGTCATTCTCATCATCATCTTTGCCGGCTTGCTCTACAACTCCTTCTCCGCCATCAGTCCTGCGCTGGAGAAAGTGTACTCGCTCTACGACCCCAACACGCTACAGTACATTTTTGACACAGCGTCTGACAATATCAAGAATGCTTTCACGGCGTTCACACCTCTCGTCAAAGCCCTCAACAGCAGTGCAACTAACGGTGGCACTAATGGTATTGGCAACCCATTGACTGGTCAGCAGTTCAGTTATGCCATCACTTACACGCAAAAATCTGCGCGCACCACATCCGTGGACATTAACCGCATTGATGGATCCCTGGTGCCCACCTTGACTCGACTGCTACAAGTGTGGCAGGCTGTCCAAGCACTCGCTACATATATCGCGGGGAAAGACAATTACACTGTGGCAAATGACCAGCAATGGAATCAAGCTTTCCGTTATGCTATTAGTGGTATTCAAGGTGATACCAGCATCTCTGGATACATCCAGGCAGCGATCACCAGTTTCGGCCCTACGGAAAAGAACCAGCTGGGCATCCATTACAGCCGGTGGAGCCAGAACCTCACCAACATTTAAGATTGTGATTTTTAGGTTACCAATTGTTTTGTGTGTGTGACATGTTGTTATGCGTACGACTCACATATTCACACACAAAACATGAGCACGTGGTGATTGATGTGAACAAAAAAGCGACAGCAGTCTGCTACAACTATCCCGTGGCCCTAAAGTCTATACTGGCCACTTGCGCCAGAGACCTGTAGTCCGCGTCCAGCACCCAAATGGTGACGCCAGAGGGAAGTTCGGTGGCGTGCACCACTGCGTACCCGGCCACGCTCAATCCGTCGGCGCTCACGCAGAACGGGACCTGGCGGTGGTGAATGTTGAACAAGTCCATGACCTCGCCGCAGCCGTGGTTCTGCTCCAACAAGGTCTTGAACGGCACGCGTGCGGGAAACCAAAAGTGCTCGACCACTTTGCGCGCCTCGTAGTAGTCCAACGGCGTCTCTGCATTCATCGTGACGGGCACGCAGATGGTCTGCGGGCTCTTGGTGGAGGAGGTGTTGATAAAGGAGGTAAAGTTGGTGTAGCCCAGCAGAAAGGCCTGGTCGGGAAAGAGGCGCGTGAAGCCCTCCCAGGGGCCGTCGCTGGAGGGAGCAGTGGGCGTCCGCTGCGAAGAGCATGCACCACCGCCAATGTCGCCGTTGTTGCCATCAGTCTTTTGCTCGCGCCTGCGTTGGAGGCGCTGGAGTTGCTGACGAATGAACCAGTCGTCAAAGACCTGGTAGGTGCCGTACACAGAGGTCATTTACTCTTTATCTGTAGCGGAATATTTCTCAGCGGTTTACTTGTTCTTATTACCCACGAGCGCAAAGACGCCCAGGAAAAGCAGCAGGAAAAGGAGGCGCGCGACCCTTTCATGTCGCGTGGCGACGCGGTGGCGCGGGTGTCTGCGCACGCACGTCGTCCACAGAAGCACTCCCAAGAGAATCCCCGTCGAGTTGTAGAGCACGTCTGTCCAGTCGTGGCAGCCAAAGGGGATCTCTAGAATTTCGAAAACAATTCCCGTGAAAAAGAGTCCGACGACCACTTCCACCCACCTGTGGGGAAACGCCACGCACAGGGTAAAGGTGACGCATATGTAAATGTACACGTGGAACAGATTCCACAAACTCACTAGCATGCGCGGACTCTTTTTGCTCCCTCGCAGACGAAACCATCCAGGGTGGGGTCGTTTTGACTCCAGCACGTTGTAGTGGTGCACAACTGGATCGACATTGATTACATAGCCCCAGGTCAAGAGGCCGACCCAGAGGAGGATCAGAAGCCACCCGCATTGCGGTGAGAGTGGATAATGATCATGACATTTTTGCATACCGACCATGGCTTTTCTTTTATGAACGGAGAACATGAAAAAGAAAAGAAGGCATGATTGCACTTATGACGGATACAATTCATCTCGACGACGACTATAGGCCACTTGCGCGTCGTCTTCCGTGTCAAATTGTCCCAAATACTCGGTCTTGTAATTATATTGGATTCTTGCTATGTACTGATTACGGGATTTCCGAAAATACACCCCCTTGTGTCGACTGGTACATCCATCCCGTTTACGAAGGTTATTATTGTTGACACTGTACGACACGATTCTTAGATTAGAACGCCGATTGTCGCACTTATTCCGATTGATATGATCCACTACATCTCCTTCTTTTGCCTTCAAAATATACCGATGCAACCGGCCAACGATGGAACTATCGACATATCCATTGTCGATGTACCATGACAAACGATTCAGGTGATGCCAATCCTGATCATCGACCAAGACCTGAGTCGCGCTTTTGCGACATGTCAGGATAGCTATGCCGTTTTCATTTCGAGGTATGGGCGTCTGCATATACAACAATTCCTCCATGACATGCCGATGGTTTATCATGACATTGATAGTGATCAAATCAAGAAGCGATTCCGCCAAAGTTTGGCGCATCTGCATTTTGTATATTTTTTTCTTGTACTTGCGCAACGCGTAAAAGGACTCGCCCAGTTTGTAAATGTGTCGAGGCAGATCATCTTTTTTTTTGATATCAAATGAAGATAACGTTGCGTTTGTGCTTTGAATGATGTTGTTGTTTGAAGCTTTATCACCATGCAAAAGATGCGTAAAAGTGTCGTAAGCGTGAGCGGCTGAGACCTCATCTGGAAAAAGTCCAAGATGTTTGGAACCATACTTGGCACAAAATTTTTGGCTGTTCTTATCCCATGACACGCCTTTGTACTTGGATGTCCCACTCCTTGAAGGCACGTTATGGCTATTTTCCGCACGCGTGGATTCCCGTAAATTGCATTTTCGATTGTCCAATCGATCATTATTCATGTGATCAATCACATGTCCATTTCTCGGTTTTTTGAATACAAAATGATGTAATGCAATCATACGTCGATCCACAAAGCCATAAGCATACCCCTGCGACAGATGCCATTTATATCTGGAAACCTGTGCGTAATCATCTTCATCAACGAGTGTGTAGTCAACAATCTCCTTGTCTCTATTTCGTAACGGTAGCCGATACGGGCTGGCCCCGTATTTTCCATCATCTACAGTCATGCCTTTGATTCACCAGTGATTTCACAGAATGATATAGTGCAAATCATTTTTTCAACTTTTCTTTCGTGGTTTTTCCAAACTTGATGACAAAAACCCAGGATGACAACGATGGCAGAACTGTTCTTGTCACTCAGATGGTGCCTCCGACGCCAAGCGACCAGTGGAAAGGCCACACTCTCGGGTACTTGAGGCCGTACTTACGTTGCGCCACACGGAAGCAGTTGAGGTAGCTGAAGTAGATCCACCCAACCAACACTATATTTCCGATGATGCTGGTTATGAGCCCTCCCCAGCCAAACTGTCCGTACGAGATCATGGCGCTTCCAGTCATCCAAATGGCAGAAATCAGCAGGTAGCCACTCAAGGCGTCGGCCGCTGCTTGGAGCGTGTCCTGGTCCTTGGAGAAGTTGATGACGGAATATTTACTAGACATTTCCACGCTCGCTATACTGGCCTGGATGCTTGCCAAGAGGATGGCGTTGCCAATCATCTTCCAGAACCGACTGGTGGGGTCCTTCTTCTGAGAATAAAAGTCCTCCATATGCGTTTTGGCAACGGTCTTTTTGCCCTTTTTTGAAGTGTTTGGCATGATTACAAAATGGGAAACGATCGCTTTGTTTTGCTTTATTTACCTTACTCCACACAATTCTTTTTCCCTCCTCTATTGAAAAGAATTGGTTTACCGAAATGAAGCGCTGTGGTCCACGAGCGAATGCGCAAACGTGGAGCAAGCCTGAACTCATCGCCAAAGCGGAAGAAAGGTATCCGGGCAGGGCTCCTTCCTTCTACCGCGGGCTCACGAAAGAAGAACTTTGCGCGTGGCTGGGCTTGCCGTGGCCCGCCGCCCACGCGCCAGCGGCAGTTGTGGTGAACGGCGCGCGCACCTGCACGTCCAATGCGTCGCGTCTGTATCCCAACCGGTACACGCGAACTCAACTGATTACGCTGATCCGGCAACGGATGCCCAACTATTCACGGGGCACCCTGCAGAAACTCAAGCTGGACCAGCTGTGCGGACTGCTCGGGCTCCCCTTCGTGGACCTGCGTCGACGCCCAGACGCAGCGGCAGCGGTCGTGCCTGGTGGTGCACAACAGCAACGGCCTGGGACAGCCCTGCAACGGCTCCAGCAGGCCCGACAAGGACCACGGCAGATGATGCCCCAACAGGAAGTATCCTGTGTGACACGGGGTCACAAGCGCTTGAATCGTCACCAGCGCGAGGTGGTCGAGGCGTTGGAGCGTCAACGTGGCCTCATTGCGGTGCACGCGCTGGGCAGTGGCAAGACGCTGTCCGCCTTGACGACCAGTCAGTGCTACCTGGACCAGCATCCGACGCACAAGGTGGTGGTGCTCACCCCGGCGTCCTTGGTGGCAAACTTTAGAAAGGAAATGACCGAGTTCGGACCTGGACTACGGCATGCGGACCGGTACATGATTCAGAGTTATCAAAAGTTTATGCACGACGCGAAACGGCATCCCGAGTTGACGAACATGTGTAGCAACACGCTCCTCATCATTGACGAGGGGCACAACCTGCGCACGATTCCAAAGGGCGAGGGGACTCCAAAGGAGAAGGGTGTGGTGACGAAATTCATCCTGAGATGCGCCGAGAGGGCCTCCAAAGTGCTCGTCTTGACCGGCACGCCAGTGGTCAATGACCCCATTGACATTATGAGCCTCTTGAACATGATCCGAGATCATCCTACGGAAGCCAACCGGTTGACCAAGCCCATGTGGCGACAGATGTACGGGACGCCTGCCTTTTGGGACACGTACGTGCGCGGGCGATTCCACTTCTTTCGCCCGGACGACGAAGCGCGGGTGCGCCACTACCCCGCCGTCACGGTGCACGCCGTCTACTTGGAGATGGCGCCCCATTATCTGGCGCGGTACGAAGACGTGGAGACCGCGGCCATGTCCGAGCACAACATTAGCGTTTTCGGTCAGTCGCAGTTGAAGCCCTTTTTCAACGGCATCCGGCGCGCCGTCAACACGCTGGACACCGATCCGGTAGAGGTTCGCCACTCCCCGAAACTGGAGTGGGTCAAGGACTTTCTGCAGGCGCGCTCTGCGCAGCGGCCTCGGACGGTGGTGTTTTCCCACTTCCTGGACATGGGGTCTCTGGCGGCGTTCCAGAGGCTTCCCGCGCCGTGGAGACAGAGCGTGGCCTTTATCACAGGAGACACGCCCAAGGGACAGCGTCAGCAGATCGTCGACCGCTTCAACAATGGCGACGTCCGCCTCCTGTTCCTCTCGAAAGCCGGCGGAGAAGGCCTGGATCTGAAAGGGGTGCGCAACGTCATTATCCTCGAGCCCAGCTGGAACACTGCCACGGAGGAGCAGGTCATCGGTCGCGCCGTGCGCTACGACTCGCACGCGGACCTGCCGATCGCGCAACGACACGTGGACGTGTACAGACTCGTGCTCATCAAACCCGACGATCGGGCACTCATCAACGAGATCCGTGACCACCCCAACGACGTGGTTGTCACACAGGAACGCCTTCCTTCGGCGGACCTGCTCCTGCACCTGTACCAGGAGCGCAAGCGACTTCGGCTCGAGGCGTTCCTGACGACCCTGCGACAGCACAATACCGGCTAACTTTCCTGCACATAATCAGCATTTGCAAATTGTTGAACAAAATCATTTTGCAAAGAAATTTGTACGAATGTAACGAATCATGAGCAGTCAAAGAACTCTGTGTCGTGGTCGATTTGGTTGAAATACTTCTCTTTCCAAAAGTCGCATTCCCGCATGCTTTTCATCAAGGCGATTTCGGACTCTTGCAAACGTCGACGCAGGTCGTCTTTGGTTGCATTTGCTGCAAAGGATAGATGCCGTTGGGACTTTTCATGCGCGCGAAACGTTTGCTTACTGCTGTACCGCTTGCCTGGGTTGCAATCACAAGTGAGGACGGTCTGTATCTCGGACATTTGAAACTATAGCTATGACCATTGGCTGTGACAGTGCAGTACTCAATTTTCCTTGACCATTTCTGCAATCAGTGAAACAGTGTCTTGTCCTCCACAGCATTTATTTATCCGCTATAAGAGTTCATGGTTGTCCGTGATAAAGAAGAATAAGTAAGAGTCTGGTTTTCCTAATAAGCCATGGTCGTGGGAAAAATCCTTTTTGGCGGAACGTACCCCGACCAGGGAACTCGGCTGGGCAAATCAATCAACCTGCCAATTCGATCGTTATCAACGCAACTGGAGCCAATTTGGGTGGTGTCTCCAATGGATTTGTCGTAGCGCCACTCAACAGCATCGGTAACAATGCAGGGCTTTTTCCCGTCTTTTACAACACAACTACAAAAGAACTATTGTACTACACCGGACCATAAAATACAGGCTTGAAAAATGGTTTTGAACAATGATCTTACTGTCGACACAAACACCCTCGTCGTGGATTCCACCAACAACAGGGTTGGTATACTCAATGCGTTTTCCACTTATTCGTTCGTTGGATATCACTGGTGGAATGAACATGACGATCGCTTACAGAGTCAATGTATGAATGTGCCAATGACGCTCGCTGCGAACATTTTATCACCAGACAAACACAAGTTTACTTCTTTGGGTGAGGAAAAGCAATTTAGTGTCACTGGGTCCTGTTGTACTTAGAAGCGTGCCTGCAATGATAATGCAATGAATGTTAATCACTCTAACCGATCGGTCTTGATGAGTCATGAAACTTTTTGAATGAATATTGCCTGATTGGTAAACATTGACGACCCATGGACGCCGTTTCTGCATTACAAGCCATAACCCGCACACCCGGCTGTTACAAGGCGCTGGGTTGGGCATGTACTTGCCTTGTGGGGCTCATGGAACTGCTACTGATGACAAATGCTTTGCGCACGTATAAAACAATAAGGCCGTCTCCAAAAAATGTACTATGGATTCTCGCCACTGTCCAACTCAGCATGATGCTCACCGCCACCCTTTTCTACGTCACCCGCCCAGCCACACGCTCGCTACTGCTGTGGCTCTTGATCACACGCGACCTCTGCTTCACCGGATGGATGATTTGGGGACTCGTCCATTCTCCAAAGGCTCTCCGACGGCAGTTCATCGTGCCTTTGGTGTTGCTCATGCTACAAATGGCGATTTCACTGGGAGGGCAGGAAGCATGGAGACAGATGGAGAGACACGAAGTCGTCTACACGCCTGCGCAAATGGGCTTCGACGTGCGCCAGATAGCAGTTCTCCGACGGGGCGAGCAACCACCAGTTCGTCTGCAGCAGACGTTGCGTAAACTGGTGACGGAACGGAACGCTACAGTCGAGCGTCTCCGCACTGCACTGCAGGAGAAGGACGCAGTGGACCGCGCCTTGCGAACGACTCGAGCCGAACTCGTCGCGGAACGTACTGCGCATGCCACAAGCGCCACCCAATCACAGCAAAGGCTAAAAAGGGTGTCTGTCGGTTTCGCGTCATACCGCGAGAAACAGAATCGCATCATCCACCAACTCCGACGCGACCGGGACGCAGCACTTGAAGATGCACGTCAGTGTCGAATCCAACTGGATGCCAGTCGCAACTGAAACCCCTTTTCAACGGCATCCGGCGCGCGGTGAACACGCTCGACACCGACCCGACTCGATAGTTTCGCAAGCGCTTATGGCATTATGGCATCATGACATTATGGCATCATGACATTATGGCATCATGACATTATGGCATCATGACATTATGGCATTATGGGGTACGGTTTTCTGCAGTCGTGCATAGTCGTGCATGCAGGGGCAACAAAACTGATTCGCACATTGCTGCCTGCTACGCACCCAGAGTTATTCATTCGTTACACCCTCCCTCCTGAGAAGAATGAATGAATAAATGTGTGCTAAATCCGTGGTGATCGATGTGATTTGTGTGCTACGGCAGCAGGAATGAGTCTGTTCACGACGCGCTCACGAACGGAGGAAGAAGCAGGGCTGACGGTGAGCAAGATCAGAAAGCGCATCGAGGATGGCCTCTCCAAAGTGGTCCTGTGGAAGCAATGGTTCGACAAAGATCCCGTGTTTCGCGAGTTCGTGTTGTGCGTGGCGAGTGATATCCTACGCGACGAGCTCATCGTGCGATCGCAACATATCCTCACCTCAGCATCCGTGGCACGAAGGCAGGGCGCGATCCGCAAGCGAGTGCCATCCTTCTTGTGCAATGCGAATGCAGTGGCCAATGCGCTGAACGAATTCGAAGTGTATGTGCACCAGACGCTGTTGCCCACTTGCAATGACATTAAACTTTTGTCATGCGCCAACAAGGCGAAAGCCAAAACAGTCCTGTCGTCATATGAAGAGACGATGATCACCAGAAATTTGAAGTGGTCCTTGCGTGATAGCATTTTGGAACTCCTCAAGGATGGTCTGAGTCAGGACCTGTACGTCCTGGCTCACGCATGGCGTGCATGTGCTGATGAGAAGCCACAAGAGTATGCACAGATAAACTCGTGGTATCAGACTGCTATGGACTCTCTGTATCGATCCAACTGGCAAGTCATATCACAGGATGAGACGACAAGCCTTTTATGTCACCCCCTTTTGCCCCATCCTGCACACTTTGTGCACATCCGGAAATCCGACCCGCACGCAAGAACGACCACTCCTTCGTGGGCTCAAGTTGCCGCTGAAATTTCGTGCTCGGGGGACGCATCTCTGCTCGTTCACTGCGGATTTCGCTTTCCACGCATGAAGATGCGTCCAGAGGCCACCGTCGTTCACTCGTTGGTTCAGCAACGATCTGAGAGTCCGCATGAATGGACCCATTTTCGAGAATACGAGCAAGTGCTCGCTGAGAACGAACGTCTCATCGCCTGTGCCGATGAGCGCGTGAAAGGACGATCATCAAGCTCGTCATTGCACTCGTCGAAGAAGAGAAGGCATTGCGAAGGCATCCGAGCGACCAAGCGACGCCATGCTGTCATGCGCACAGACACGGAAATGCTGGAGCAGGAATGGGAGAGTCAATCATTCTCCTCCGAGAGTGGTGGGTATGAACACCAAGTTGATGAGGATTGGGATGATGACTATCAGTACTGGAGTGACAATGGTGACGACTAGTTAGTTAGTGCTACTAGGAGAAGGAATATTGCCCATATGCTTCTGCGTCGTGCCATGCATTGCACCAACTTCGCAGTGTGCACGTATGAGTCACTGTCGTCATTTTGGCATTGCTCGCTGGATTCTTGGTCTATTTGCTGCAATTTGCCCTGCATTGGTATCAACAAAATGATGTGAGAAAAAGTTCTTTCCCAATGCGCAAGGATGAGCCATAGAAATCCGAATATCTAATATTTGGCACACAACTAATATATATCCAAAGATTACAACTCATGACAACGAACCATCCCTTCCCTTCGCTCGCGCCAGCAGCGGACGCTGGAGAAGGAATCTTGTCCACGATACCGGAGGTTGTGGATCAAGAACACGCAAGCGCTCCTCCTGACCCTACCGCGCCTCCGCCTCCGCCTCCGCGTGTGGTTCGCGTGCGCCCCACCATGCAACCTCGGCGCCGTCAACGGGGCGGACGCACGACCAGGTTCGCCCCTACAGTTACGACGGTTCCATCACCAGCAGACACTGCTGTGCTGTGGCAGGGGCTGTTCATGGAAGAAGGTGTACAACCCTTGCAGTCGTCAAGCATCAACTCGCCTTTTAGTGCATCTCTATCCTCGACATCGTCTTCTTCATCTTCATCTTCGTCTTCACTGTCTTCTGAAGAAGCAAGTAGCAGTTTGTATCCCACTGGTAGCAGTAATGGTAGTAGTGATCTCATGACGGATCCGGGCCCGCTTTTACTGCGCTTCGAAAACCAGGTCGGCAGTGGAAACCAACGGGAAACCGTTATCCGCCAGATGTGGGGAAACATGTTTGATCTAGTGGACCGCTTGTTGCTCCGAGACGTGGAGTCTGACATTATCGACGCCGTGGCGCACGAAAGCCTGCAGACGTACGAGTGCAAATCCATGGAGCGCGACGAGTCGCGCGTTTTGCTGGACGTCGTCTACCGCGAGTACGATCCCCTCAAGGACCGCTTGGCGCGATGCTTCATCTGCTACGAAGACTGGCAGGCGGGCGACCTGGTCACGGAACTGGCCCAGTGCCGACACATATTCCACCGGCCCTGCATCGCGGAAGCCATTATGTACCGCGACCGATGCCCTATCTGCCGCACGACGCAATCCGTGTGCTCCTCATCGTCGGCGTCCGCCATGCCGACGACAGTGGCGTGCGAACAACAAGAGGACCGAGTGAATGAATGAATATTCTCCATTATCCAGAAAAGCATGCTGGCCTGGTGTTCCGTAGCTCGACTTTGGCGCGTCACCACCAACCTCATCATCTTGTCCCCCTGGTTCACGCCCGCGCCTGCACCACCGCCTCAGACCGCCGTTGTGCGCGTCTTGGTGCTGCCGAGCACCCATGTCCCAGCCCGTCCAAGGACGACTCTTCTTCACACAAGCAACTTATGGCTCGTCGGCGTGTCCGAACCCTGCTGGCAAGGACTGCCACCAAACGCCCTCGTGGACGCAGTGAAAGGCGTCGCCACCGCACCCGGCAGTCGTCATGACCGTGTCCGAATCCATTTCGACCCCGTCATGACCGACAGAACCCCTGTTCTGTTGAAGAACCCTTCGGACACTACCACATTCCGATTTCGCGCCTGGCAGTGGGAGCAGTGGAGGCGCGCGCGCTCGGAGTTGTGCCCTCCTGCATTTGGCAATCGGAACGGCGTGAGAAACGTCCAAGGTATGGTCCAAACTCTCCACACGCACTTGAACGTTTGGTCGGCCGATCGTGACTGCACGCATGTCGTGTTCCTCCCGCTCCCGATATTCCTTGTAGACTCTGTGCTCCAACGAGCCGACGTGACCTTGGTCGCACCCACGTTGCAACTACAGGACGGGCGCTGCCATTCTGTCGACATGGCACAGTACGTCTATCTCCTCGTTCCTGTGGAAGAGAAGCGGACGTGACATATCAATAATATATCAATAATATATCAATAATATATCAATAATATATCAATAATATATCAATAAACATCAATATATAACTAACCGAGGACGATTTAACAAGCCGAGGGAGCAAAACAAACCTATGCAAGTTTTGTTTTGCGACGTTGAGTGGACCGTTTTTTCATGAGCACCTGTCCGATAAATGACGACGGATGGAAGCAGTTGTGGATGCGACGCATTTTCAAGACGTGGCACGGCGATCCACCGCGACAACTGTGCGTGGTTGTCTTTTGCGGCGGCCAATGCGGTGGTGAGTGGCTCCACTCCGAGATTCGCAAGAAATGCCCCTGCTTCCTGTTTCACAACATTCGCGAGTTTCACCAAAAGTTTTCCAGGTTCAGCACCCACTCACCACTGTCTTTCGCCCAAAAGCGAGCGCAGGAGCGCCTGGCTGGCGTCACGGCGCACGACATTTTTGCTTGGGTCGCGTCGATATTCCGAGAGGTCATTGTCCTGGACGTCTTTCGATGCCCCATCGAACGCGCGCTCCTCAGCTTCCTGCACTACCCAGGCGAAGCGCTACGAAAGTCCAGGCTCAACCAGGCAGACTGGATGGCCAGCACGGACGCGGAAAGGGCCATGATATTTGAGAACCGCATCTTTCACCACGTGGAACAGCGACACGGCCTCGACACCGAGTACACGGACGAGAACGGACCCTCAGCATTCATTGCGGGCACGGCATTTGACGCCAGCGAGCAGTGCTGGACCGCTCGTCACCACGCGGTGGACAACCTGCGTTTCTTTAAACTCCGATGGCAGGACCGGCGGGAGTGGACGACTGTCCTGAACAGGCGACAATGCTTCCCTTTCTTCCTACAAGAACCCCCTGCGGACGTGTGGAGAGACCGTTGCCAGGGCAAAGGGGGCATGTGGGCACGAGAGTTTGTTGTCCAGTACCAACCATCCCTCCCCTTTCTCGCCATGGTACTGCAACTGCCCATTTGTCGACGCTACTTGACGATATCGGAGCGTGTTTGCACTGTGCAAGCCCGTTTGGCAGGCGACACCACACTGGATGTGTCGGAAAATTTGTTTATTCATGTTTCTCATTTAGAAAAGATACGTCATGTCCCAATCACAACAACAGGCGCAGACGAACCCGGCCAAGCGTCCTCGTAGACAGCAGCAGCAGTCACAGCAGGCGGACTTTCGGCAGCTCAGAAAACGTGGTCGAGAGATCCACACCGAGTTGGGACTCGGACGTTTGCTCCAACAGCAAAGCGGGCCCGCCTTTAACGAATTCGTCACGTCCATCCACGACTTGGTGCGCCAGCAACAGCAAGCACGAAGTGGTGGGGGCGGTGGCGGCACTGCGCGTCGGGCGTCCGGTCAACAACAACAACAACAGGGACGGGGGAGGGGGCTGGACGCCCAATTGGGCGCGCAGTACACACGGGCGACGGAGGAGGGGCAGTTTCCGGCGCGCTTCCTCAACCGAATCCAGGATGCCCGCATGAATCTGTTCTTTGACGCGTACAATCGAATGTTCAGAACTCGTCGCGACACTCCCGGTCTGACGCAGCAAGAACTCCAGGAACTGGAAGGACTGCTGTTCCCACCGTCGCTCGGAGACGACCGATGGTTCGTCATTTTCCATTTCGTTCGCGCCATCGCCAACACCCAGCGCGCATGGAGTACACCAGAAGGTCGAGCCAGCGCGTTTGTGGATACCCCCGCGTTTCGATGGAGTGTGAACTTCATTCGCAACCTCACCCGACGAACGGCAAGTAGCGCTGCGTTGTGGGACAGCACGCAAAACACCCAGCAAATCAACGCCCTGCGCGCTACTTACACCCGAGGCATGCAACAGTTCCTCAGGTATCTCTACGACACGCACATACGGAAGGTCGTGCAACAACAGAAACGCCGTCGTCAAGGAGTGCTACCCGGGGGCGGAAAGCGAGGACCGCGTGGCGGTGGGGGTGCTGGCGCCGGTGGCGGAGCCCAGCAACGCCGTCAACCACCCCCGCTCGTGCCCGTGTAGACTCAACCCCTCTGCGGAGTTGGAAAACGTTTGGAGAATAACACGAAATCATAATTATCTTTTCGAAAAAGGTTTTTGTAAACGCTTTCCTGATACGTTCCTTGTCTCTTCAACAACTTTATGCCCTCAGTTATCCGGACGCATGTTGACCAAAACTGCCCCCTTCGAGTCATGGCAGGTTGTTGTCCCCAAGGGTTCTTAGGAAGATGCCAGGAGGAGGTCAACTGGGGAGGGTGGTCATCAGTGGCCAACCACATGGGTTTGAGAAACAAGTTCATATCCTTTTGATTTATTCTGAAGGACGCTGAAACCTTTCTTACGAAAAGCAACAAATCGGATTTTTGTCTGAACCTCCATAAGGACAGTAGTTGCTTCCATGACTGTATTTCGTCTTTGGAATTGGTGTAATCCTGAAATCTTATCGAGATGCATCTGTCTTCGTCTTCCGTAGCCAGATGTTTTAGATTCCACACAAACCACATATTGTCCAACGGATTGACGCACTTCAGTTGATTAGTGATATCCCTCAGGCTCGTCCATGCCATATCCTGGAACGCGGATTCGTCATTGTCAAAGAGTTCGCGCACCTTGGCTTGCGCAGTCCTGCTCGTCATGGACAAGAACTGTCCGTTTCTGAACGAAGGAATGGGAATCTCCTGGTGGTAATTGCGGATAGGACCTGTAGCACATACATTGTCTCTCTCTTGAAAGGCTTGTGTAAATAGAATGGATCCTTCGCGAATGGGAAAGTCGGTGCCACTCATTTGGCAAATGCAACCAGGCGAGTCATTGCTGAAAAACAATGCGCACACGCTACGGTAGGACCGTAACTGCTCATAAACGATTGATGGTGAGCACCATGAAGTTGGTCCCATGGTGATGCGTACATCAGTAGGCAAACTTGCATCACCCAGCCATAAAAACAATGATTTGTATCGGGCATCCTGCGTGACATTGGGGGCATGCGGAGCGTGCACGACAAAGAGTAGTCTTCCTGACAATCCATCATTGTGCATCTGTTGCATGGTCACTTCCAACCAAGCCTGCCAGACTGCAGGCTGGGCAATGATACCATCATGTGCCAAGAACAGCAAGACGGTGGTGGGCGACCCACTCAATGCGCCACTGGTCGATACTGGTAGCGATAGCATCGAGTCCTTCATGTCACGTGATGTCGGTTGCGTGTAGGACATACGAATCCGAATGATGAGCATGATAGCGATGAGGTGAATCAAAAAAGATGCAAATGGGAGCATGAAGAAAAAGACCTGAACCCATTCAGATAAAGGCCTGGCCAATGAAGTGTGTCCACGCCTTTCTTGGAAAAAAGAAATGAGCACAATCCAAGCCAACATGTAGACCACCCACATGATTGTTATTCCAACATGAACGTGGAGCAGTTTTCTTACCAAGTCAGGAACAATCATGACTTGGTTGTCACATGTAAGCAACAGCACTGTCAATACATTAAGCACGAAGGAAAAGACGAGCACGACCGCAATGCCCACTCGAGCCACTGATGCTTGAACGATTTGATGTATGAAAACTGGTGTATGAATGAGTGCAGGGGACATTTGCTTTTTTGTGCTGACAATATTATATATTCATAACACACCAACCGCTTTCGAACAGCATGCCGTCAGCGGTCAAGCTGGAGGCAGAAGCAGAATTTGGTAACGTGGAGTACAAGCTGGTACTGAAGTTCGCAAACGAGTGGCAGTTTGAGAAGCGCAAGACGCAGATGCAGTTTCGCGTCGAGGAGGGTGATGGTGCGGCGGTGTACTGCCTCGGGGTCGACGATGACGGCGTGTGCGTGGGCATTGAGTACGCAGAGATGATGCGCTCCGAGGCCAATTTGATTCGCCTGGCGGATTCTCTGGACCTGGTCGTCTCCTTCAGCCGTCATTTCACGACCGCGTCTCCGCAACTCTTTGCGCGCGAATACAGGATCGACCGCGCCATCTGATGATGCCACTGCTTACAAAACTTGGTAATGTTTCCAATGGCATCTCATGTCTCTACAACCTTGGCAAAAAAACCTCGCAGTTGTCAGTCGCATTTCGCATTGCCTGTGATAATCGCAATAGTGATTGCCCATGTTTACAGCGATTCACTCGGTCAGAGCCTCATTTTTGTAGCGTGTTCCGTACTCGCATGAAGATTCCAATAGTTTGTTTTCCGTTGTTTCTTTCTCTTCTTGATCATTATGTGAGTTTAAACACTCGCTGGTGGAGCAGGCCGTGTTGTCATATGGATAGTGCGAGAAAGGTAGTTGCAACGTTCGCATGCCATTGGCGATACACATCTTTTGGAAACTGCCCAGCTCGCACAGAATGCTTTGAGGGGTGACTATCTCTGTCGCTGGGGAATCTGAAGCGCTCCAAATGGCGACATAGTCTATCCACATGTCTTTCAATGGTAAGACGTGAAATACTTCGCGCACTTGCATGGGATAAGAGGGGGATGAATGGAATGAGTTGGATGCCCATACTGCCAAGGCCTGTGCTGCATCCGTGTAGAAACGCCAATTGTCTCCTGGATATCCGTGATAGACGCCATTAGATGGTGCATTCACGTAGATAAAGCCTTTCGGATGCAAGATGCGACACATTTCTCGAAAGGTCATCCAAAAGCAGGGGTCGTGTTCAAAGCAGGAAGAGGACACGATGATATGAACAGAGTGGTCCGCAAATGGGAGCGGTTGATTTGGTGCCACGACGAAATCTACACTTTCATGAGCCTCCATATCGACGCAAGAGTATTTCATGCCCAGTTTTTCAGTTGCCGTTTGATGGAGCGATCCGTTCACGTCGAGTCCTCCCAAGTCTACGACATGACACTCCTCCGAGGGTATTCCGATGTCCGTAAGCGCCCATTCTAGGAACAATGAACCTATTAACATCGCTGTATCATGCATTTGCCCAGAATTTTACGATAAGAATGGTATTTAATTGAAGTTGACCCTCTATACATGTAGTCCACAAAATTAATTAATTACGCGAGACAACAAGGTGGTTGCAGTCGTGCAAGTAAGTACCTGATTCGCTGTCCACCCCTCGAGCAACGCACTGAAGCGACGAAGACAAAGATTACTCGTTGGTCGAGAAGAACAGGTACAGCAGTTTCAGCCGTTGCACGCGATCCAAACTGTCGGACAGCCATCGCATGGAAATGTTGCACACCATGACCCAAAGAATGACTGCCCAGGTCCATGGCAGTGCACTCCTTTCAAGACGAGCGAGTGGCTTGGATGCTGGCGGTCTCGTGACTTCTCGGTACAAGATCGCTATTGCAGGGACGCATGGAATGAATACCAATAAAAAGGTAAACATGAAAACGGACACAATGGAACACATGTCCTTTGTAATGGAGTCCCGGTCTGGCGATTCCCTTCCCCAGTCCTTGATTTCTTCTATCAGATCCTCATTCAGCATCTTATCCCGTACACGCAGTAAGGAGGGTTTGCCCAACACTTCGGAGTCCGGGGGCAACGCTTTCAAGATAAGAATTTGAGCCAATCCAGCGTTGAAGTGCCATATCGAGTTGACAGGTGCCCGTACATACCTTTCGACCAGTCTTTGCAGCAGAGTTGGCGGTTCGTCGGGGTCAATGCAAATGACGTTGCGAAGCAACCACTCCTGGTTGGAACGCTGGTCTGCTTCGGGCTGGCTCCATGATCTGCATAATGGATGGTCCTCAAACCACCTATTCCGATCTGGTCGGCGCATAAATGCGCTATCAAGGGGGATTCTGGCGCGCACATCTGGAGGAAAACGACGAAGTGACCAATAGAACATTTTCCAAAGGAACGCATTGTTGTGAGCATTTTGCTCGCGCACCATAATGTTGGCGCAAACCAAGTATCTGCTCAGTCGACCCAGGCTGTACTCGCTGGTTTGCATTATATCGACAGTGCTCGCATCTGGCATAAAACTCTCCCACCAATTTTCGCACACCGCCTCAATCGCGGCATTTTCGGCGTCGGATACGTCCACGTCAGCGCCTCGCTCATCCCTGAGGAGTTCCGTCATGTAGCTGACAATCTTCCGAGTCGGCACGGATCGATTCCGAAAGCCCGTCGTTAACTTGGCGTACTCCCTTTCCATGATATCCACCTTGTTGAAAAGTTGATCCGCTGGCACCAGCATGTGCGCAAAGTCGATTTGCAGTTGGTCCGCACTCAAGCCAGTCAAGACGGGATTCTCGGGCAACGACGGGTCGCTCAAGAAGCGCATGCCCTTTTCCACCACGTTGTTGACGCGCTGTAGGACGATAAACGTTCCAAAGAGCAACGTCATAATAAGTGTCCAATACCGTATGTCGGTGGAGTGCGAGTTTTTGATCTCGCCCTTGGTTTTGTCCAGGAGCACAAAGTAGATGATAGGAAAAATAAGCACCATGACAAAGGAAATGAAGTTGTTGACATTATACTTGCGCGACGAACACACGTCCAACATATTCTTCAAGAGCTCAAAGATTGGCGGCCCGATCAGCAGGATGAAAACGAGAATTGTCTGCACCGTGTCCAGATTGGGCTGACTGCAGGTAGGGACGAAGGACACCACAGTGCGGTATCCGATAAAGACGCAGAGCAAGATGAACGAGTTGTCGGACAACTCATCCATGATCCACAGCAACTGGGCGTCTGTCCGGCTCAGGAGGATACGGCAGTTCTGCACGACGCTCTCCAGACCAACGAGTGTCAGGACAAACGCCATGAGGAGCACGGGTTGTTCCTTTTGGCAACGAAACTTGTAGAGAGCAATGAAAGTGGTAATGACCCCAGCAACCAGAGCCAGAACGGATAGCGGAATCTTTTTCTTCACCTCGCTTTGAAAGTCGAGCTGTTGGTTAATGACCAAGACTCGCAGAATGTTTGTCAAACTTTGGTACACGTATGGCGGGAGTAATGACTGGCAGGCTTCCAGGCATTGGATATTACTGGCAGGTGCTTGTGCCATCGGGGACAAGAGGTGAACGAAGGAGGAATTTATTATATCACATGAAATCGCACACACTGTTTGGTGAAATGAATGAATGAATGTGCCAAACACAGGAGTAGAAATTTTGGAGAAAAAATTTGTACGTCGGAAATCGGAATCTGGCTTGGCTTTTTTTTCTGGCCTGTATGTAGCTAGTACATGTATCTTCCACCCAACACGGGTTGTACGACAGGTCCTGCTCTCTGAAATCTCGCCTCCAAAAAGGTCTTCACGCTACTTGCGTAAGCAGTACCACAAGAATCTAAAATATATCAAGGTTCGCTCATATCGTGATGCGACCCTGAATCTCTTACAAGAGCCGGTCATCTCCGCTATTGCGATGTTCATGACAGATGCTGACAATAGAGCAGGCTATGTAATCGCACCCTGTGGATCAGGCAAAACCATCATGTCTTCCAAGGGCATTCGTGGTGTGAAAAAGTGTGTGATTTGTTGTCCTTCCAAGCAGATCCAGAATCAATGGATGGCTACACTTATTGCGGAGGGTGTCTTCCCTGAAGCGCAAATTCACATTGTTGGCGGTGCTGGAACTACAGATCCTTCTGCAATTCGCACACTCTTTCATGAAGTCGCATTCTGCGTTATTTCCACATACATGTCTTCTCACCTGCTGGTTGATATTATCAACACAGAACTTGAGTTGCTGGTTCTTGACGAAGCACACCACATGGCAGGTATTGTTGCCAGAGATGAAAAGGGGCCAGGTCGCACACGCCGACTCATGTTGAAGGCATCTGATCTGGAAATCAAACGCCTGTCCCTCACTTACACTCCACGCTTTATCGCGGATGGTGGTGGCGCAAATGCGGAATATCTTACCATGGATGACGATAGCATCTTTGGTCAAAAGATTGCTGATCTAAAAATTCGCGACCTGATTCGCAAGGGTGTATTACCTGATTATCGCCTTTGGACACTGCGTGACGAAGCCAAAAAAGGAACTGGCATCATTGGAAAGGCAGAGTGCATCCTGGAAGCATGGGGGGCAACAGAGATTGATCGTGGAGAAGATAAACATATTCTACACCATCTCGTCGTATTTGCATCGACTATACAAGAGGCAAAAGACCTGGAGCGTTTCTTCAAAGAAAAGACATCATCAGACACCCATGTGCTGCGTGTGGAAGAGGGTGATAAGTTGGAAGAGCCAATCGCCCGCTTTACATCTGCCCCGCGTGCTATTCTGGTCAATTGCTTTGTTCTGAACGAAGGGGTGGATATCCCGATCGCAAACGCTGTAGCCATCACTTACCCTAAGCAATCTCGTGGACAGATTACACAAATGGTTCTTCGTGCTGGACGCTGGTATGAAGGCAAGTCCGTCTTTCATATCCTTCTCCCAACGCTGGGCGATGAAGACTTATCTGGATTTGAAGAGGTTCTATTGGCGCTGGCTTCTTGCGATGAACAAATCCGTGATGAGATTGTGCTTCGCACTAAACCAGAGGTCAAGCCTTCTGATCCGCTTCCTCCATCACCTCAAACTGGTGAAACACTCCCGGAATGTATTATGATTGACGAGTTTGAAGCCAATCAAGAGGAGATTCAGCGGTGCTTTACCAACATCCGCAAGAATCTATTTCCTGTGAAAGAAAGCCACCGCATTCAGAATCTGTGTATTGACAACGATATTGATACAAGTGTTGAATACTCCCTCTTGCGTAACCACATGCCTGAACTACCAGAAGATCCGCGACCCAAGGGCATGGTGTGGTACGACTATTTGCACCCCGAGCGATTTCACGACGACAGACTAACAGCTTCTGTTTTTGTAAAGACCATACTGGATACAAACAACTTTCGCGTAGGGCATGCTTATGATGAATGGCGTGGTGTCCAGCCAACGGATGTCATTGCAAGGCTTCCATCAGTGCAACACATTACAGACGGATTCTTTGGCAAGGACGACACAAACTTCAATACGCTTCATGAAAAGTTTGGAAAGAAGGTGGTGATACGCGGGCGCTAGGAATCAATTGAAATCCATTTCAACAAAAGACTCTTTTTTTGAAAATGAAAGAAGCAGACGAAAATTGTCAGCGCATGCCCATGGCAGTCAAAAAAAATGATTCAACATGCAAACTTGACGGGGTAGGTATAGCACACGACTGCAATTACAAAACTATCATGACATCCGTTGAAACCTTCAAGACTGCGGTCATCCGCATCCGCGACATTCTGCGTGGTCCTGGTCTCGGCATCACCGGCATGGACTCCATGCGACACATCTGCCTTTACCTTCTGAGTCGCTACATGACTCGTGCAAAGGTGGCGTCATTGGAAGTCCCGGAACAGTTCGCTTGGGAAACTCTTATTGAGACGGCACAGACAAAGAATGGAGGCGTACAAAAGGCACTGGACTGCTTCTATCACAAGGAGGCGGAGTGTCTGATCACCCACTTTGATCGCTTGTTCGGCACTGATAAGTTCTCCTTCGACATCAAGAACCCTCAGAAGCATAAGGAGATTCTGGAGATCCTGAACGCCGTGAATATGGCAGACGTGGATTGCCATATGGATATTCTGGGCTGGGTATATGAACAGCACCTTCGCACCGGCTCTTCCGCTGCACGCGACTTGGGTCAGTTCTTCACGAATCGCTCAATTTGCGAATACATGACTGAACTGTGTAAACCTGGATTCAAGAGTGCTGGTGTTCCCGAGTCCGTTTGCGACCCTTCCATGGGAACTGGTGGCTTTCTGACCGCATTCATCAAGTATTTCAAGAAGCATCACGCAGACAAGCCTGTCGACTGGTCAGTACAGCAGAAGGAGATTCATGGATGCGATACGGATCCTCGTGTCGCTGGCGTGTCCCGCCTCAATCTCTTCATGGAGACTGGAGGCAATCGCCCCACCAACCTGCTCACGCAGGACTCTCTGTATGGCGGCCTGACCCAGGCTGGGTATGATGTGATTCTTGCAAATATGCCATTCGGTCTCAAGGGCATCAAGTATGCGGACTGCTGTAAGCTTGTAAAAGCCTTGAAGATTAGTGGAACGAAATCAGAACCTCTTTTTTTGCAACTGATGCTGGTGTCTCTCAATATGGGCGGACGCTGTGCGGTTGTAGTTCCAGATGGTATGCTGGTCAATTGTTCGTCCTGCCACAACAACACCCGCAAGTATTTGTTGGATCACTTTGACCTCAAGCGGGTCATCAGGATGAAGGGGCAGTTCTTTATGAACACGGGCATCCAGCCTTCCATCCTCTTCTTTGAGAAGACGGGCAATCCGACAGCGGCGGTAGAGTTTTGGGAGGTGGTGAAGAGTGATAAGGGTGACATTACTGAGACGATGGTGGCGTCTGTTCCGCGGACTAAGATTGATGCTGATCGAACTTGCGCCCTTGACGTGCGACGGTATGTCGAAGCGGACAAGCCAATGACGACACCTGTGGGATGGAAGACAATCAAATTGTCGGAAGCGTGCTCCATAAGTAAGGGAAAACGATGCTTGGTGAAAGTTGAGTCAGGCGGGTATCCGTATCAAGATGTGGCAACGATTTCACGAATGGTGGAGAACTATATCTTGGACACTCCCGCTGTGCTTGTCCCCCGAGTCATGTGCATTGGACGGTTCGTATATACAGAAGAAAAGAGTCACCCTAGCGATGACATGTTTATCTTGAAACCAAATGATGGTCTGAGTGCCAAGTATCTGTACTACTACTGCGTGCTTAAGCTCAGTTGTAGGTTCAAAGAGTGTGCTCACGGTGTAAAGCCAAGTATTGACTATTCCGTGTTTGAGTACACGCAAATAGTGATCCCGCCTCTCTCTATCCAGCAAGAAATCGTCTCCACACTGGATCGCATCTACAACCCTGGCTCGACGGAACTTGCTGACACTCTCAAGATGACTGATAAAGCGATGGACTTGGTTCTCGCAAATCCTGGAGGTGCTACGCTGGAGCCGATCATAGAAGCCCAGCGACTCATTCGCAAGTCGGCGCAGATGGTGGCGGATGTTAAGGCACAGATGGTGGCGGATGTTAAGGCACAGATGGTGGCGGATGTTAAGGCACAGATGGTGACGATTGTGAAAGCATCATGTGTTTCCGGCGAAGAAAAGCCAATCTCTGAAGTGGTAAAGTTGAAATATGGGTTTCCATTCAAGTCTTCTGACTATACGACAGAGGGTCTCCTTGTAGTTAAGCACAACAATATCGGCGATGGCTTTGTATCTAAATCAAAGAAACAAGATTATATCCCATCTTCTGCACAGACAGATGAATACAAGATGATTGTGGGAGATATTGTAATCAGCATGGACTTTGATTGTGGCAAGGTGGGTAAGATTGTAGAAGATGGATGGGTTCTCAATCAGCGTCTATGCCTTGCCAGAACAATTTTTTCAAATATTCTGCGTCAAGAATATCTCTATTGGCTGTTGCGATTCGGTGGCTTCTATGAAAGGATGCAATCAGTTCATACGGGTACAACAATCAAACACATTAGCGGTAAGGAAATTGAAAAGGCAACACTAAAAGTCCCTCCTGTAGCCCTGCAGGATTCTACTATTGGTCGTCTCACCGCCCTCCAATCACAACTGATCGCCCTGGAATCGCTGCAGAAGCAGACCGAGGACAATGCCCGTTTCGTCCTGGAGTCCTATCTCTCTACGCCCGAAGCGGCAATATAATCTGTATTCTCTAAGAAGAGTTCTGTGAATCAGACAAGGTGAAGGCACGCTTTTTTGCTCAGCCAGGATACCGTTTTCCCCCACAGCCTCAACGAGACGGCCGTCGTCCAGCCGTACGGTCATCATTCTGATCTATGAGTTGTCCTAACGGCAAGCATCGCCAAAGACGAAGAATTCGCTTAGCATGACCTTATGATCTCATATTATCCAAAAAAAATGAAGGGCACATAGTTTCAGCGTTGTTTTACTTAACGTTTCTTTATGGCACGAACTTGTGAGCACGACGGTTGCAAGAAAAGAGCAACCTTCAATGTGCAGGGAGAGAAGAAGGCACGCTTCTGCGTTGACCACAAGGCTCCCAACATGGTTAACGTTGTGAGTCCGACCTGTAAGCACGACGGTTGCCAGAAGAGACCAACCTTCAATGTGCAGGGAGAGAAGAAGGCACGCTTCTGCGTTGACCACAAGGCTCCCAATATGGTTGATGTGGTGAATCCGACTTGTGAGCACGACGGTTGCAAGAAAAGAGCAACCTTCAATGTGCAGGGAGAGAAGAAGGCACGCTTCTGCGTTGACCACAAGGCTCCCAATATGGTTGATGTTGTGAGTCCGACCTGTGAGCACGACGGTTGCAAGAAGCAACCATCATATAATGTGCAGGGAGAGAAGAAGGCACGCTTCTGCGTTGACCACAAGGCTCCCAATATGGTTGATGTGAGGAGTCCGACCTGTGAGCACGACGGTTGCCAGAAGCAACCAACCTTCAATGTGCAGGGAGAGAAGAAGGCACGCTTCTGCGTTGACCACAAGGCTCCCAACATGGTTGAT
>Ga0172372_10001911_pt1 | contig 32017 bp, 33 predicted proteins | sample LakKiv5m_2_FD_114544 | JGI IMG/M metagenome (GOLD analysis project Ga0172372, IMG submission 114544) | Freshwater microbial communities from Kabuno Bay, South-Kivu, Congo - kab_092012_9.5m | ecosystem: Environmental > Aquatic > Freshwater > Lake | place: Democratic Republic of the Congo... | reverse complement strand
TTTATGTGATTTACCACCACATTTCATACACTTGCCACCACTACCCATTTTACAGCCACCTTTACATTTCATGCCATTTTTAGCTTCCATTTTTTCTTGATTTTCTTGGTTTTCTAATTCTTCGTTATATCCACCACTTGAATATGGTTTTCCATCTTTATATGCCTTGTAAGCACTTTTTTGCATTTGTTCAGATAGCTTATCAACATCACTATAATCTCCTGTCTCTTCCCCTTTAGCCAAAGCTTCTTTTACCTTGTTAATATACTTTTTAGGAAAAACTAAATCACCTTCTTGTAATGTTATATCTACACCACCTTCTTCGTGCGTAGGAGCATCTTTAGAAGTTTCTGTTACTATTTCATAGGAACCATCTTCTTGTGGTCTTAAAACTAATTCTTCTGCTTCTATTTCTACTTCTACTTGTTCTTCTCCGTTTTCCACTTTACCACCTTCAGCCCATGTGCCTATACGTTTATGCCAATACAAAGGACTAAATGGATCAGTAGCTTTAGCAGAATCTTTACCACCCATTCTATTCCAAAAGTTTTTCTTTCTTTTTTCTGAGCCATGTTGAGAAAAATCTTTCATACCGGTATAACCACCATGTACTACTTTATAATCATCATCTTTTTTAGCAAGTACCATCCATTTTTTACCTGGTCTTGAAGAGTCTTTTTTTTGACCTACTCTGCTAAAACCCATTTCTTTATATCTGTCAGGTATACCACCACCTTCTCCCATATCAAGTTTACCTTCACGTTTCTTTTTTAAATATACGTTAGCCCATAAACCACGTTTAGTAGATTTACCTTCTTTAGTTACATAAGTATCTTCATCTTTAAGATAACCACCTTCTTTATATAATTTACCACCATATTTTAATTTTGCAAGAGGTGTTGGTGTATTATTTTTAATTTTATCTTTCCAGTTTTTTCCTAAATACATTTGCATAGCTTTATCGTAATATTCTTGTCTATAACTTTCGTTATTTTTCATTTTATTAAAATCTTCTATAGATGGTTTAATTTGATACCCAGGTTCAAGAGGCATATAATCAGGTACAAATTCACTACCTAATTTTATTCTACGCAACTTTTCATCTAAATTCTTATCTAAGTTAATATCATTACTTGGATGCCTTAAAACTAATCCTTTATAGTTATCTAATAATAACATATCTTCTGGAGAATATTTCATATTTTCTTTAGTGATTTCAAACTCATTAGATATTTGTTTTGGAGGCTCAGGTAATACTGGTTTATAAAAACCATATTTTTCTTGAAATAATTTATTTTCTTCTGGGGTTCTACTTGCGTATGGTTTAACTGCAATTGGATCATAATAAAATACTGCGGCCCCGTCTCCTTCTCCTATTGTGTTAGGTGTATCATTTAAATAATAATTTAATCCTTGAGGCTCTATTCTTGTATCATAATAACCATAAGGTGCATTTAAATTTAATACTCCAAAATTTTTTTCTCTTTGTTCTATTACATAAGGTTTATTTTTATCTACTGGTTTTCTATAATTGTCATTTGATAATCTTCCTTCAAATTTTTTATCTCCTTTATAATATTTTCTTTTTTCTTCATTTTCTGGATCTGGTAATTTATAATTCCTAAAATCATAATCTAAATCTTCTTTAAATGTATTAAATATCTCTGTATATTTGCCATCTTTATCTTTTTCTCTTCTAGAGCCATATTTTCTATAAACTAATGGGTCTTTATCTTTAAAAGCAATAGAAAGCAAATCCATTAATTTATAATCTTTATTTTTTTTATAAAAATTATCAAGTTCTACTGCTCTATTATATACATCCATACTATCTTGAGCTGTTGGTCTTGGATACATAAAAGTGCCTGGAGGATTAGTAGGAGGATCAGTAATTACATATCCCCCATTAGCATGTTTCCATCCTGCAGCATTTTTAGCAAAGTTTGCTCTTTTAACAATAGTGCTACTATATTCTTCTGGATTAGACATTACAGTATTAGCAGCTTCTTGTACGGACATGTTTTTACTTTTTGCCCATTTAGTAAACTTGCCTTTGTTTTCAGGTTTTATATAAATGCCTGATTTTCCAAATATTTTTTTCATAATTTATATTTTAAAATTTTAGAGCCGTATTTAGATTTAGGTTTTTCTTGTAACATTTGGTTACCTAATAATCCGCCCGTTGCTATAATACCTGTTATCATGTATGGATTTATTATAGACATAATAGGATTTCCTTTAGCATCTTTATTTCCTGTATATTGTAATTTAATACCTTTTGGTAATATAGCTTCATGTTCATTAATATATTCAGAAGAATTTAAATTTTGATTAGGTTGGTAAAATGATTGTTTTTTACCAGGTGCAGTTATAGACATTTTACCTGTTGGCCCAAAGGATCTAGGATCAGTAGATGTTGACATAAATCCTTTTTCTTCTATAATATCGCCAGCATTCATATTATAAACACTTGACCTTGTAGCTTTATTTCCTGCTTCATCTATAACATGTACTTTTCCTTGTATATTTCTAAATAACTGTGTGTCTTCTGCAAATTTTTGTTTTAATATAGCATTTTGTAAAATGTTTGCATCTTCAAAAATAGCTTTTTTAACAAGTTTAGGAACGCCTAATAATTTTTCTTTTGTTCTCCAAAAATAATCGTTACTACCTCCTCTTAATCTATTTACTAAATTAAGTTTTTCATCAAATCCTCTTGTATATCTTCTTCCAGCTAATAATTCATCTGGTGTATATTTTGCCTCTTCTAAAGCTTTTGCTAAAGGAATAAACTTTTTTATTTTTTGGGTAGGATTATTTTCTAAATTAGTTTTTAATAAATTAGCAGGATCATTAACTCCAATTTTTTCTTTTAATTGCCTAAATTCTTCTTGAGTTAATTCAGATACAGATTTTTCTTTTATATCATCTGTATTAAATATTGAATTATTTTTTAATTTTTTATCTCTTGTAGTTAAATATGCTGCAAATTTTTGTCTCTCAGAAGTATTACTTATAGATTCTAACTCATCATAATAATTATTAAATGTTGTGTTAATTTTTTCTTTAACGTCATCATTTAAATTATAAAAAAAACTATACAAATCTTTTTTATGTTTAGTATGCATTGCATCTATAGGCAATTCACTTAATTTATTAGGTGTATTATTTGTAAATACTAATTCAGAAAAATTTGTAAAATTAGGATCAAATATACTTGAGTTGTTTACAGGTGCAGAAACATCTAATAAATTAGATTGACTAACAGGCGTTAATTGTTTAGGTATTTTATTTTTTAAAAAATATGCACCTATATTTTTACCACTTGTAGCTAATTTACCTGTTAATACATCTGCCGCTAAATCTATTGGTACAGACATATAAGGATTGGTAATACCTAATGCTGTTGATGGAGATAACTGTTCATTTTGTGGTAAGTTATTTTTATCATAAGGTAATCCAAACATTTTATTAGACCTATCTACATTTGGTAAAGCTGATTTATAATCACCTCTTCCAGATAGTGCTTCTAATGCTAATGCTAATGGGGTACCCATTACTTCTGTAGCTAAATTAGCTCCTGAAAATAAACCTTTTGCAAACTTGCCTGTGCCTTCTCTTATAGCATTTGCAGGTGTTTTATATCCTTTAACTTCAGCTATAGGAGTAACATAAGTACCATCATCTAATCTTGTACCTTGTGTTTTACTTACATATTTCTTCTTAGGTGGTTTAACTTTACCGCCATCTTTTAATTTTTGTTCAGGTTCAATTAACATTTTACCTTTATATTTTAATCCTATATCAGGTATATTATTGCTATTATAATCTTCAGCATATTTCATATATTCCATTGGTGAGCCATAAGCTTCATTCATATTTTTAATATTTCTATTAGAAGCATTAAAATAATTATCTTTCCAACTACCTGCATTTCTTAATAATGGAATATAATATTTAGATTCTTTAGAAAATGTAGGATGATTAGGTTTTTTAAATCTATCTGTACCAACATGATCAGTTTCAGAACTTGGTGTTAATGCTTGTGTTATTGCATTAAAATTTCCTTTGTTTTCTTTATAAATACTTTTATAAAACCCTTGTGTATCATAATCTTCTAAAGAAGATATTAATGAAGGAAATAATTTTGCATGTTCTTGATAATTTTGTAAAATTTTATTATTTAGTTTAGTATTAAACTTTTGTTTAAAATTTTTTTTAGGTGGTTTGTTCATAAAAATTATTTTAAATAAGGATTTACTTTAGTTCCATATTTTGACATGTACGTATAATCTGGTTTCATGCCACTCATTTTACTATCACGTGTATCATAAATATTTGCTTTTCTAACAGATGCATCATATTTTTCTTTTTCAGCTGCATATTCAAAACCTCCCATAATAGCACCAAGCCCAGCACCTATTGCTATACTTAACCCTCCTGTTGCTCCTGCTAATGCAGGATTAGCTCCTACTGCTGCCAGATCAAATGCTCTGCCACCTACTTTGCCTAAAGCATTTGGTCTTACTGTGCCTGTTCTTTGGTTATATGTATCTTTGGCAAATGTTTTTAATAATGTACCACCAACTCCAAGACCAGCTCCAATACCTGCTGCTACACCTGGATTTATACCCCCTGATTGCATAAAATCTCCCATTTGTCCACCTCCGATTGCTGTAGTTAAATCACCGCCACTTCCGATTGCTGTAGTTAAATCGCCGCCGCCACCTGCTGTAGATAAATCTCCATAATTTCCTTTTGGCATTCCTTCATAATTTTCTTGTTGATTATTATTTAAAAGATTACCAGTAACACTACCAACTTGATTTATGCCAGATACAACATTATCCATAGAAGGTAAAAATGGATTACCAGATGTATTAGCTCCTACAGGTTCCATAGTTTTACCCATAGGTTTATCTGCTATAGTTTGTTTATTAGATTGTATAAAATTACCATATGCATCATTATAACCTAATACACCATTTTTCATATAGTATTCAGGTTCTTTTTGCATAGGTTGACTACTTGTATTTCTTGGTTGCATAGTCATAAATGGGTTACCAAATGGTACTGATAGTGACATATTATGTAAATGATTGATTAAAAAATGTTATTACTTCTCTTACCCATAACTCTTTATCTTGATTATATTCTAATTCAACTATTAAATATTTACCACGCATAGGTGTTTTAGATGTAGTTAAATCATCATATATATTTAGTTCTGTATTTTTAATATTATCAGCTCTACGTATAGGTAATCTCCACTCATTTTCTCTATATGTTGGAGCATACCAAAATTCTACTGTAGAAAGAAATGGTGTTTGGTTTGCAGTCTGATGTTGTGTTTCAAATTTAATACTTGCAAATACTCTGTTATTAGAATTTATAATTAAATTGTCAAAATGCTTAGTTATTTCAGCTGACTCATTAACAGCAAATCTTAATAACCAATTATCTAATGTGCCATAAAAAGTATTATACTTTACATTAGTATCATGCAACCAAGCTTTCTTATCTACAAAACTATACAGGTCTTCTTCTACCTGTGCATAATGTATAGGCTTATATCCTCTTGTGCCTAAGAAACAATCCATCTCTTCAGAAAATGCTATTGTTTTATCTTCTTCACCTAAACGTAAAGTCCATAACACTTCCTTGTATTTTTTATTATAAATACCATGTATGCCCCTACCACATGGATGTGCGTTAGGTAATTGTTCCAACACATCACTATATCCTGTAGAACCTAATGATACTATATTTCTAAACCAAGACTGCACACTTTTATTTATATCAAGTATTTGTACTTCTTGTCCTGCTATTCTTAGTATAGCTCTTTTATTCCAGTCTATACAATAAATGGCTTGGTTAGCTACAACTACACCAAATCTGTGTTGTGTGCCATAACCTTGTTTTACTATTTGTCTAAATTGTGTTAGACCAGAACTTTCACCTAATACAGCAGTAGAACCTTGTGTACCTTGTTGTGTTACTCTTTCATTTATAGGATGCAAGTTAATAGCTCTGTTTTGAAATGAGTATAACATATCCATAATAGAAACAATGGCTTGTATTTCTCCAAATGAGTAATCAAAATCTTTAGCATCAGCAGGAACAAATTGTCTATACCCATCTCTAATTGCACCAAATACATGTGTAATACTTGGTCTTATTCTTGTAGGAAATCTATTATTAGAAACAGATAATAATAAATCTATACCAACATTTGCTCTTGGTCCTAAATATTCAGATAATCCAAAATTATAAAAATAACTTTCTGGACTATCTGTTATCCAAGCAAAATCTTTACCAGGATTATCAGGATTACTTTTAGGATAAAATAAATTTCTACCTAACTCATGTCTATAGTTTGAATTAAATCTTTGTTCTGTTACCATAGAAACCCAATGACCATACCCATTTTGAAAATCATTAATAGCTTGATCACTATTACCTGGATCCCACCCTAATCCAGCTTGTCCTATACTTGCAGAAAGTATATCATTAAAGTTTTGTCCAATATCATCAACATGCCCATTTATTAATTTTAAATAAGACCTTGATACAAGACAATCTCCTCTGTAATAATCATGAGAAGCTATTGTAATAAATGATTGTATTTCTTGATAAGACCCTATAGGGTAAAATTCAGTATTTTTAAAATCATATACTTCTGTATAGTTAATTAATGCAGGGTCTGTTCTGCATATATTTACAATAGCTCTATCCCATTTATCTTCAAAATGATGGTATTTATTTCCAGATGTATATGAATATTGTGGAGCATTATAATTTGGTGCATTAACTATCCCTATATAGTCAGGTAATGCTATAGGCAAACTTACTTCGTAATGTCTTACGTCATCAGTTGTAGCTACATGCCTTTCATAATAATATAAACCATCTTGTGAAGCTACTTTACCTTCAGTCATTTTAGATACAAAATTTTGATCAGGCAATGCAGTCCATCCTGTTATATTAACTGTTGGCGATAAAAATCCATCTACTTGATAGTTTATATTTAGTTGGTTGTATCCTACAAATGCTTGTCCTCTGCCTCTTCTTGCTGCATTAATTTGCACCCATTGGGTAGCATCAAAAGTAGAATATAAAGTATTATCTACAACACTTATACTTAATTCTGCTTCTATTGGATATGCTGTACTTATTGCTGATGGTTCCCACCCATTTATAGTATTTCTATTAAAAATAGGTGATGGGTTTAATGACGTTGTTTCTCTGTTCCAATCATTATAATAATCTGTTGTTCCTATTAAATCTACAAAACAAGATTCAGGTACTTTTTTTCTATGTATATAATAATCTGTACTAAAAAATCCTAACCTATTTTGATCTGTAAAATTATTTCTATCAGGAATTTCTATAGGGTGGGCATAATAAAAATATATAATTCTTTTTCCGGATAATGCGTAATCATGTCTAAAAGACATCATTCCATATGATGCGGGCTCAAATAAAGGTATAGCTCTTCCACTTGACCAATCTTCTGGATTAGGTTCATACCCAAATATAGTTCTATTTATTGGTGAAGGTACTGAGCCTGTTTGTTCATATTCATATAAAGCAAATGCTCTTGCAGTTGGTAATACAGAACTATTAATTATAGCATCTTCTCTTATTAATTTAGGATTCATATTACCGGTATAACACCTGGTAGTTAATCCTTGATATAATATGTTTTCATTTCTTTCACCTCTTGACATGACAAAACCAATTAAATGATCTTGTAGCCATGCACTTGCATTATAAATTGCTAAAGCTGATGCTGTAACAACAAGTCTAATACCTTTAATAAAAGTATCTGTACCATTCCAATATGGACTTACATGAGCTTTACTAAATCTAAATATTCCTTGTTTATTAGGATTTATAGGAACACCTGTAAAATTATCAAATCCAGTTACAGGATATGGCAATCCTTGAAAGCCACCTTTAAATACAGGTATACCAGCAAATATATATGTTTCACCAGAAAAATACCCTAATGTTTCTTCTGTATCATTAGCATCAACTGTATACTGGTTTACATTTATATCATTTCTAACTTCAGGCGCAGGACCATTATTAGTATAAGTTTCTTGTAATTCTAAAGCACACATAAACCTTCTTAAATCAGGATGATCTAATTGTGGTCCGTATGTATTTGTTAGATATAATTTATTTTGAGCTTGTGCTATATCTTTGCAGTACAAAGCATCAGATGGTTTAAATGTTACTAACTCATCTAATGTAATAGCTATTGTTGGTTCGTTACCTGTTATTGTTATAGTTGTTGATGATAACCCACTAATATTATATCTTATATCTATTAGTTTTGCTTCAAATATATTATCTCCAAAGTATCTGATATAAGCAACTTCAAAAAAATTCATTGTTATATCTAAATTGGATACCGTTAAATTAGCTGCCTTATTTGTTATTACAGTTCCTTCTCCACCAAATGTTATTACTGATCCTAATAAAGAAGTATTAAATATAGGTATAGGACCTGATTGCCCTAAAAATGATGTAGATAAATAATTTAAATCAGTATATCTAACAAAGAAAAAATAGTTTCCTATAGATAAAGCTCCGGTAGATAATAATGTATTTAAATTTATTGTAGGTATACTTTCACTTTCATTAATCCCATTAATAGCACCATTTTCTATCATGCTTGCTGTAATGTATCTACCATTAGGTAAACCTGTATTAAGTACAAATCCATTATTTATTACTCTCCAAGGTTGGTTATCATCTGTATAGTATATATTAACAGAACCATCAAAATCTAAACGTATTTCCATACGTATAGGCTTGTCACACCTAAATCCTAACTTACTTGTTCTTAATGAAGATAAAGTACCTGTAGTAGGAACTAAACATGTATCATCAGGTATAATAATTATATCTGTCGGTGAATAGTTTTGTAATGGTCTGTATATTCTTTGTATTCCAGTTGATGTTGGAGCAGGATATGAGCCTACTTCACATTTACCATCAGAAGAACGCACAGACATAATAAATAAATACCCATCAAATTCTTTAGAACCTATAGGAATAAAACCGTCAGATAATTCAAAAGTTTCTTCATTACCTTTAATATTGGCAGCCCATAATGAACCTTCTTCTCTTCTTGTTAAACGGATATTATGACCATCAAGATACATTTCTCTTGGTACATCTGTTAAACTTATATCAGAGTTTAAACCTTTACTAAATCTATTAACAGTAGGTTGTCCCATTATTTAGAATTAAAAAACTGACCATTACGCATCATCCATGCAGCAGATTCCATATCATCTATAGATAGTTGTTTGGTATCTCCTAAAGCTACATGAAAATGATTTGTTGCTTCTTCATCAAATAACTGATATACATTACCATGCATTTTACCTTGTACCATTTCATCACGTACTAATATTCGTATTACTTCATAAGCACAATAGTCTAACTGCGCTGGATTTATTTGTACTTCTTGTATTGTGTTGCCACTATCATCTGTAATGTTTACAGTAGGTACAGCATAGTAATCTATATAAATATTACCCTCTCTTATCCAGGAAGGTTTTATATGTGTATTAGTTTTATCGTATTTGCCAAACTGATTTAATCTTGTAGATTCCATAAGTTCTCCTGTACGATACCCTTTTCTATTAGGTACTGAGTTATGTGGACTATTTTGAACACCATAACCATAAGCTCTTAATAATCTTAATAAATCACATGGTAGTTCACCTATGCCATTATGTATTTCTACAGGAATAGCTGTTTTAGTTATTAAACTAATTGCAGACCTTGAATCAATAGCAGCTTTATATATAAGTCTTTTAATGCGTGGCAGATTGCTTGACACGTCTATAAAACCCGCTAAGTCTGTTATTCGCTGCAAGACATTCTTGTATGTCAATATCTTCATGCTTAACTTTATTTGGATTATTAAAAGTATCAGTTAATTTTTTTCTGGTAGGTACACTATGATATATTACTGGATAGTATTTAGATATTCTTTCTAATATATCAGGTACTATAGCTAAAATTAATTGTTCTTTTAAATTGTTTTTATAAATTTCTTTAAATACTCCTATTTTATACCATCCTTCAGTTAAGCCTCTATGCGTTATATTAAATAGTAATTTATTGTCATTTTCACACATATCATCAAACATACTATACATTAACTTTTCAGCTATCTTATATAAACATGCTTGCTTTCTTCTAACCCATTCACTTCTTGTTGGAAAATCCCTACTATCTAACCACTTGCGATTTATAAATTTACTACTTTTTATTCTTGTTTCTTTATGTAATAATCTTTTTTTGTTAGCATCCCAATTATACTCAAAGAAAAAATTTCTAAAACTTATTGTATCAAAAGTATTATACTTACAACTATACATGTTTTTATATTCTATTTCATCAATAGAAGTATGTGGTCTTTCTTGTGCTGTAGAGCTATATCTGCGTATCTCCGTTATGCGTCTTTTTGGGACTGCCAAGGATCTATATACCAGACGTTGCCCTCTCTTGGAATTGCTCTTTTCCATGGTGGTGTAAATAAATCAGTATCTTTTCCACTTGTCTCATCAAAATACGATGCTGTTACAGGGGGTAATTTTAAATTATCTGTTTCTACAAATATATCAGAATCAACTATTATAAATGCAGGTAAATTATTTTTAGACCACAAGTATTCACCTTCATTACAATGTGCAAATGAGTTTATTAAATACTGGGTTACTTGTCTCATTTTACCACAACAACCTACTGTCATTAGTTGGCTGAATGAATATTTAAACTGCATTCCCTGATATATAGCAAAAGAATTATTAAAAGGATCTTTAGTAACAAAATCTTTTTGAGCTTCTACAAATAAAGTATTATACTTATCGTTTTGTATTAGTGCCATTAGTTGTCGCTATTAGTGTTATTTATTTTATCTATTCTTCTTTGTATTAAGAATGTAGATAAATCTACTTTAATCTGTTGTTCTATTTCATCTATATGGTCTGCCGGAACAAATATCTCATCTTCCACACATCCACAAGCATAGGGGTCTGAAAATACGCCACGTATTAATAAATTTTCTGTGTTTATAGTTGGTAAATCATATACTTCTACTGTTGAACCAATTAATACAAAATATGGATTTTTACGGTTACCAAACATAGAATAATCTTCATAGTCTGTGTATGCTTCATCTCTCCATTCAAATGCAAACTTACCATCAACAGTTCCTAAATATTTTAATGCACGTTTACCTAATTGTGCTAATAGGCTTGGTATTTTACCACGTATTACTGTTACAGGTGCGCCAGCACATACAGGCTCACAATCTACCGAGAAACAACATTGATTATAATATTGTCCTGGTATGTTGCCAATATTTTGTCTTAAATATTTAGACAATACATTAGCTCTTGCTACTAATATTTTATCACGAACCATTCTTCTATTTAGCCTTGTATCATCATACACTGCTATCAAATCGTTCATTAACCTTGATGTTACTGCTTCTAAAGACTGAAAACTCATGGCTTAAGTTTTTGCGCATAAACAGATAATATAGTTGCTATAGGTATTCCTAATAACCAGATATACAGCTTAGTATGACAAATTGGCAAAATCCAAAATAAAATAGTTCCCCAAAACGATGGCATACAAATTGTACATAATAGTATAGGTTTAACCCATAACGACTTTAAATACATTTTAAATTCTAATAAAGATAGCGCAGAATTAATCCATTCAGAAGCCTGATATTTCATTCTACGCTTATCTCTATATAAAAGGATGTTCTTGTATTTTGTTTTGAGCGAACCTATTGTTATGGACTCTAACCAATCTTTAATGGGGTATAGGATACCACCGTGGTTAGCGGCGGCACCTATACCTTGAGTAAAGAGCGAAACTAGGATGGCATAACTAAATGATTCACTCAAAATGTTTACAATGTTACTCACCTACAAGATTTGTATAAGTTACAGGAGAAATAGTAGCAGTTGCACCTGCAGCAGCTAATGTACCAGTAAATGTAATATCTGGAGCAGAATATGATGCTACACTTCCACCAGGCCATGCTAAGTTAATTTCAGCAGCTAAATCTGATGCAGAAGTTGCAGTTACAACTAATGTAAATGCTCCAACCTTAATAGAATAAGGTGTTCCATTAACTGAATCAAACTCTAATGTAGAAATATCAATAGCACCAGAAGTTGCACCTCTAACACCTGATTGATATCCACCAGTAGTTGGTAAACCAGGACCAGAACCACAAGCAGATATTAATACATTTAATTGTCCAATAAATGCAGCAAAACCAGGAGCAGCACTATTTACATAAAGATACAAGTCAAATCTTGTAGCACCTGTATGTAAGAAACCGCTGTTTTGGTTATCATACCAATCAGAACATGCGTCAATACAACCTCTTAGGTAGATAACACATACTGTTTGGCACCACATAAATTGGTCTCTTGGAGCTTCACCAAATACATGACCAACTTCTTGAGGAAATTGTTGTAACAATCTTTCTCTTGATAAAATAGCATCAACACCAGGAGTTACTAATGTAAATACAGGTTGTTCTGCAGTAGGAAGATTATTGTCTTGGATTTGGAAAATACCTTGTAATCTATAAGTTACAAGACCAGAACATGGTAACGTAATAGTTAATGTATCACCTGATCTAGTTACAGAAATGTGGAATTGGTCATGCTGATCATTTTGATTGTACAAATCATTAATGTAGTTTTCAAAATAAGTAGCTAATGCAGTTCCGGTAACAGTACCTGTAGCTAATTCTTGGTAAACATAAACTTTTTTCATCGCATACTCAAAGTATGTTTGATTGTCAAAGTCTGGGTTTCTTAAAAGTTGTAATTGGAATCCGACTGTTTTGCCACAATCATTACATGTTCCAAAATCTACATCTTGAAATTCTATTTCCCAAACTTCTTCTGTACAAGGTGCAGCACAAGTAATATTACATGCTGTAACCGAAACATCTAAAATAGACATTTGGTCAACAATACGCACTTCGCCAGGGTTTAATCCCACTTCAACTAATGCTGCGCTGGGATTAGGAATCCAAATTTTTTGAGGATTACTTTGCATAATTTTAAATTAATTTACCCCTGTAACGGTATGTTAGGGGGTGGGTTTTGTAAAAAGTTTCTTTCTGTTATAGGAAGCATAGATTGCATTCTTGGATCCTTAATAGTCTCTAAATATGATATTGTACAATGCTTAACTATCTCTAATACTTGAGGCCATTCAAACTCGCTATTAATACTGTTTTGTCCTGTTGGATCAAATGTGATTCTTGCAGGTAATCTTAAATAAGCAAGTTTTACTTTTTGTACTATACTATCACCGCAGTTAAAAGTTAGTTTGGTACCCCTTTGGTCATAGTATAAATTAGGCCATTCTGCTATAGGTTTTTGGTAGTAGTCATCTGTTACTACATAACGCTTGTCATCTTTTAAATGTGTACACGCTATATAATCAGATACAGTACCATTAGTTACACAAGGCACATTATACATTTTAGTTTGAACAGCAACAGCTAATAGATATAAATAATCTGCAGGAAGATTAATAAATTCTTGTCCTGCTATGTTTGGTCCGGCATTATTAATAGGTGCAGGATAACCTGCTATTCCATCAGTTACAACTTTAATAACAGACAAGTCATCAATAGATTTTTGATGTTGTTCATGAGCCCAGTATCTGTTTTTAACATATTCAAGTTCACTTATCCATATATGATAATTAAACTCGTCAGGCGTCATGCTTGTCGTGTTATAATGTTTTAACTCTGCTAAAACCGCTTTATATACATCTATAGCTAATACCATTAGACTAATTGTTTAAGATAATAATCTTTTACTTCTTTTAAATTGGATTGTCCATCAAAATTATGTTCGATATTTTCACTATCCAAAAGTTTAAGCATTTGATCTATATTTAAAAACTTTAACCTGTTTTTTAAAGTAACTATGCTATTATCAACTTCTATTTCATTATTATCTGTTGACTCGTTATATAAGCCATGTTTAGAAAATAATTCTATTACAGAAGAATCTTTAACATTAAAATACTCTTTAGCAGCATCGTTTTTAACTATACCTTCCAAATCTCTATACTTTTGTATCAAATCGCTATGCGAACCTACTTTTATTATAAGTTCATCTAAGCTATCAGCAAGATGAGATTTTTGTCCGAATATAGTTGGGTTTTTATAATATGGACCATCTAATGATGCAGCTTCTATATAACCACTAAAAATTAAAGACTTAGCACAAATATAGTCAGCCTTACGGTCTAATTTATTTGCAGCTAAAATTTCTGTTGGCATTGTAAAAGCTAATTCATCAAATACTTCAACAGCAGCTTCTTTTGATAAAAACGGATCTACAGGAATAGTAGAATCCAATGCAAGAATTTTAATTAGCTGATGTTTACTATCATAGTTTAAATCATCAACTAATTTAGCTGCCCCTTTGCGTTCTTTAATAACTTTTTGTTTTTCTACCTTTTCTTCTTCTTGTGAAAAGAAATAAAACATAGCATTATTATCAATCGCTTCTTGTTTATTTAAACCTATTGTTGAAATTACTTCAGATATACATCTAATAAATGCTACATCTTTAGGGTTAGACAAATCAAATAATTGTCCTTCTCTAATAGTAAACATTGTATCTGAATGCATAGATACACCTGTTACAGGATTTATAGGTTCATTTAAATAATAATAAGGGACACCACATTCTTCATTAATAATTCTACGTTCTTCTGATGTTAGTCCATTAGCCCAATAACCAGATATTTGTCCTGCTTGATTAAATACAGCAGATGTACTACCTACTGCCAAGTCATCTATTTCTGGTCTTTTAACTATTTCAAAAGTCATCCCATCTTCACTGACATGTTGTGTTTTATATCTGTGAATAGCTTTAACTTCTAAATAGCCTGTACCTAATAAACCTGCTTTTCTCAAAAGAGCTTCATGTTGTTTTGGATAATTAATACTTTGCATAATAGTTTCGTCTTTAAATTAAAAAATTATCTTCTTCCTCTTGCTAATTTTAACTCAGCCATACAGTTAGGATTGTGAAGAGCTATACCTTGCATTGTAAGCATATGTTCTCCTTGTACATCCGCTGTAGTAGTAAGAGCACCACCAGGTCCAGGATCAGACATACCATGTACTTTACCCATTACATTTTGACGGCCTTGTAAAGTTACCATAGTCATAGCATCAGATCCACCACGCATTTTAGCAAGGTTAATTAAGATACCTCTATGAGATTGTTCACGGTTACCTTCAGATGTAATTAAAGATGGCATACCTTTTCTGTCAAAATATGGACAGTCAGAAATAATGATTTTACCAGCAGGTGTTTCATAATAACGGAAGTTAGAACGAATACCCATCAAATCATTACCTGTGCCTCCTGCTTGGTAGTTACCTTTACCATCAAAGTAAAGAATTTCAGGAGAACCTTTAAACTCATTACGGATAAGTTTATCAATATCTGTTCTAAGTTCAAGACCTGCACATAAAAAGATTTCAGGTTTTACTCCTGTTTCAAGAGCATCATGGTACATACCTTTAATCAAGTCATTTAAGATTGTAAAGTCGTTCATACGAACATATTCTCTTTTTAATCTTCTGTTGGCTTGATGATAGATTCCCATACCAGAATAGTATCTGTAACCTCTTTCATCTTTTTGGAATCTACCTTCGTTGTCAGTGTATGCCATACCCCAGAACAACTGATTGTCCATATGCTCATAAGCATTTTTCAACATTTGGTATCTCCAAGTTTCTGTCCAGTAAGTTTCGATTTCACCTCTGTCATTAGTGTATACAATACCTAATGGAGAGTTATCAGTTTTTACGTGAGCAGCATGACCTGTAATGTTCCATTCCCAACGCATAGTTGTCATCCAACCTCTGTGCCATTCTCCAAAAGCAACTCTTGATTTAGAACCATGCTCAGAAGCTTCAGGCTTCATGTTATACAAAGGAGCAGAAATTTCTTGTCCGTTTTCTAACAATCTTTGAGGAATAGCTTGTCCCCATTCTCCTTCTCTTGTAAGCAACTTAGCTCTAATTCTTAAAGTACCATCAGGATTAATTACAGGAGTTTTTGTAACAATAATTTGTGTAGTACCATCAGCAAGCATTAAGACATCGTCTTTATCGCCTAATTGTTTGTTTACACTAAATTCAAACTCTCTGTGAAATCTACCTACTGTGCCATCTAAATCAAAAGATGGTGCAGCAGTTACACGATAAACCCATCCTGCAGGAGCAGGAGAACACCATGCGTACTCAAGATTGTTTAACATTTTAAAGTTTTTAGCCCAAGCAGATTTTTGAGCTCCAAAGTTTTTAGACTTAAAGCTATCTACAGTGGGGTCATAACTTTTTCCCATGTAATAAAGAAGCTCGGTAATCATACCAGTTCTTTCAGAAAAATGTTTAAATAAACCTTGAATAACATCAGGTCTTACGGCAGCAATGTTGCGTAAATTATTGTAGTCAGTCATTCTAAAGTTGGTTAAATCTCTTGGATTACCAACAACGACTCTACCGGGTACGCCAAATTTTTCGATTCCCATTTTTAATATCGTTTAAATTGTTTTTGATACGTAGGGTCTGATGTGTCCGCAAACTTACCAGCACCTACATTTTTACTAATTTTTGTGTTTTTGTTGAGTACAGGTGTAATAGACAAATTTTTAAAAGCAGCATTGCGCTCCTTGTTTTTTAAATCTGTAAAATAACCCTTCTCATGCATGTGCAACAACCTAACTGTATTAGCTAAAAAGTCAGCATCATTTTGAAGTCTATGTAACAGCGGCACCACCTGTTCACCATTTACTTCTTGCATGGCTAAATTTGCTTGCATAAATTTAATGTAATCGTCTTTTTCGGCTTGGCCTGAAAAGTCAACAATTAAATTGTCTGTTTGAGACAGTTTGTTTTTAAAAATATCTACAAGCTCATTTACTTCTGCATTATAACTTTGAACTTGTTTAGTATATAGGTTACGTTGTTGCTCTACTAAATGGTTAGGCAATTCATTAATTTGTTGTTTGTAATATTCTTGAATTTGCTTACCCTTGTTTATTAAATCATCTTGCGATGCATTTTTTATTCTTCTTTCTACTTCATTAATTAAATATTGTTGATGTTCTTGGTATGTTGGGTTACCATTAGCATCTAATTCTATTGTACCTAATTTAGCTTCAGATTCTTTTATAAAATCATACATAGATGCTTTATATAACTGTATTGGATCAGTTGTTGCTAAAGTATTTAAATATGATTTATGACTCATGTATTCATCTAAATCAACACCATTTTCTGCTAATTCAACTATTCTTGGATCTACATTACCTAAATATTTTTGAGTGTAATGTCTTCCAACAAGATAGTCCATATCTTCTTGAGTAAAATCATTTGGGTCTAATTCTAATTCACTTATATCTATGTTATTAGTAGAAGCCCATTCAACATAACTATCTAATATATTATTCCCAGAAGAATAATCATCATTATTAGTTTGTTGCTGATTATCTAAATCTTGCCAGTCATTATTATCAGTAAGATTATTATCTTGATTGTCATCATTATTATCTTCATTAGTATCTCCATACAATGAATTTTCAAATGAAGAATCGCCATAAAAATCATTATCTCCTGGCTTAAATTGTTGGCTAAATGCCGCTGTAGAAGTGTCTACAAAGTTTGGTTGTGTTGTGTTGTTTTCCATTTTCCTAGTCTTTTAATCGTTCAACTTTTTTAGATTTTAAAACTTGTAAAGCTGTTTTTGCTCTATTAATTAACATCTGCGCTCTTTGATTTGCATTGTTAACTTGTAACTCATTATAATTAAACTCAAGAAATCCCATTTCTACATCTCTTTCGTTTTGTATTTTAGTTTTATTTGTTTCGTTTTTAATATTTTCTATTTCAGATTTAGCTTGCATTTCAGCTAATGCTGTTTGTGATTTTATTTGTTCTTTTTGTAATTCTATTTGTCCTTGTAATTGTAGTAGTTGTGATTGTATTTGTCCAGACATTTGTTCAAGCTGTTGAGACATTTGTAGTTTCATTTGCTCTAATTCTATCTGTGCTTGTTTTTGTTCTTGTATTTGATTACTTTGCATCATTTGTGCTTTTTCTAATGCTTGCTTTTCGTAATCACGTAACATCTTACGCATTTCAAACATATTATTTGTGTCTAATATATCTAAATACTGCGATGTTTCAAGTTCACCATTAGCCATTTTAGATTGTGCTATTTGTTTAGCTTGTGCTAAAATTTCTCTTTCTTTACTACCACTATTTACTACAACCCTAAATTCGCCTTTAAGTTGGTCTTTATTTATATTTAAAATTTCTTGTCTTTCTTTACCAACTACATACATTCCTTTTTTACCATCTGCATATGCATAAGGAAATATATTACAAAGCCTTGTAAACAACAATTCATTTAATTCATCTGTTTTAATAAAGTAATATTCTGTTACTATATTAGATTGTTGTAATGCTATTTGTGTTGTACCTACCTGATCTGTAGCCGCTACTAGCCCTGTCTTTTGTCTTGTTACTCCTGTTATTTCTCCTGCCAATTCATTTAATGCCATTTTCATAGCGGTAATATATTGTATAGCAGGGGATACAGTCATATCATATGTAGAAAACTGATTAAAAGAAGTACGTTTAGGTTTACCATTAGCACCTACAGTTTCTATTAACCCTAATCCTTGTTTCATATAATACATGATCTCTTGCGGAGACATGCCTGAAGGCATTTGTGATAAGTCATATATCATACCTTTAACACCAGACAAAGCTATTAATAATTCTTCTTGGTAATGTAATATGTTGTATAACTCTTGTATATCTTTAGTTTCCCATACAGGAGAGTATGCTTTATAAAATCTATTATTAGCATAGCCAATATATGGTAATGGAACATCTGATATTTTATCAGACATTCTATACTGAAAATCACATTTGCCAATATTAGTATAAGTGTGTTTACCTATTCTAATACCAGACCACAAATCTACTCTATACGCTTTTTTAATAACTTGACCTTTTCTTTTAAGTCTTTCTTTTTTAGCTTCTGTACTTGTTAATTCTTTATATTCATCTATATCTAAGAATTTTACAAATGGTGGTTTTTCACTAAAATACGGAGAGTCGTGTTTGTTTTCTGAATACAAAGCATATACTTCTACTTGTTCTTTCCAAAACACTCTATACACATCTACTTCGTGTGAATATAAATAATCATACTGATGATATGTACTTGATGGCGTACCGTCAGGGAAATGCGTTAAATTAGTTCTATAATAAGCATCTTGAGAATAGTTAGGGTATTCAGCACGTATTTGATCTAAATTTTCCTGTGTCAAATGCGCACCAAAATATTGTATTACCTGACCTATAGATAATGGCATGTATTCTACTACCCAATCTAATTCATGCAAATACTTAGCAGCTTCGTTTGATTGATACCAAATAAACTCAGGTCTTACTAATCTTACTTCTGGTTTAGTCATACCAGGTTCCCAATTACAATACCATATAGGTTCACCTGATATCATATTCTCTTCAAAAAAATTATTCATAAGATGTCTTAATCTTTCAACATCTATGTATTCTTCTAATGCTTGAGAAGCTAACTGTTCTTCAAATTCTTTAAAAGAATATTGGTAGTATTCTCTTATTTTATTAGACTCATCCTGTGTTAATACAATATCCTTATTTAATAGGTTTTGCATATACTCTAACTCTACTTGCATTTCAGAGATTAAAGTTTTTACTTGAGGATTATCTGAAGGAAGCTCAGACATTAATTGTCTTTGCGTGTTTATTATTTCTTGCGCTACTTGTTGTGCAGCATGTTTTTGTTTTATTTTAATCATCTGTCTTTCTAAAATAGAATTTTTAATCTTTTCTATTTTTTTATCAACAGTATCTTGAGATAAACCTATTACTTTAGATACAATAGGTCTGGACATTTCTTCTGATATTAACGACTGTAGTTTAGGTCTTATAATAGGAATGTTACGAACCTTTGCAGGCATTTCCATAGTTATAATTTCATCTATACCAGATTGGTCATCAACTACTCTTTTATCTATTTTATTATATAAATAGTCATATCTGTGGTCAGATAACTCATTATTCCACAATGCTCTACAATATGCTATCCTATCCATACGAGAACGAACAGATGCGCTTTCTAATGGCAAATAAGTACGCATACCACCTTCACGATAGTTTTGCTCTATATACTCATCCATGAGCATACGAGCTATATTTTCCTGTTCATTTTTAGGATAACTTTCTAACGGTATTGGATAAAACGTACCTAAATTCATCATACTCTTATTAATCTACCATTTCTTCTTGTAAATCCAAAAAAATGTTTTGACTTAGTTTGTTCTTCTTTTTTGTCATAACCTTTTTTCAAATCATCTAATATATTTTCATATGCCAACATAACAGAAATAGTTATATCACAGTTATGATCCCTACTTTTAAAATCCCTTAATCTTTGTATCATAGTAATATCATAAATGTTATCATAATAATCTTCTACATAAGATGCAAAGTGTTCTATCCACACAGTTTTAGTATTAGGGTCTATACCATATCTATTATTTACTTTAGAATCTTTTACATTGGCATAAGCTATTTCTGGTCTTTCTTTTAACAAATGATCTAAACTATTTGTCTTATACCAATCAAAGATAGAAACATTTGACCATTCTATCAAATTTTCACACTCTCCATAATAAATACATGCTAAAGCTGTTTGTTTATAAAACTTTTCTTTTTTAATAGGTCTCCATGTTAATCTAAACACAGGCAACATAGATGTCCTATCAGAAGAATTATAACCTTTAAATATAACGCAAGAACCTTCAGAATCAGAAGTGTTAGCTTCATCTTTATCATAGCTATCCGTTCCTGCGCCGTATAAAGAAGAAATACCACCAGAACCTATCATATAATCAAATCCTGCAGTATCTACTCCATCAGGCCTATCTGGATGTTCTACTATAACGCAAGGATACATAAAATCACCTTCATGATCTATTATATCATTTTTACCTTCAGGTGCTGGTATCCATCTAACTCCTATTAATAAACCATTTTCTGTTATCTCTTCAAACTTACCATATTGTAGTTTTTCTTCCCAATCGTTTGTAAGTAATTTTTGAAGTTGTCTTTCTAACTTTTCTGTATTAAATGGAGATATACCTGATGTGCTAAATGCTTCAGATGGAAATAACGGCATTTGTGTGCGTAATGTATGCAAGTCTTTTTTATTAGAACCTACACGTTTTCTTTCACGCAACAATAATTCTATTCCTGCATCTTTATAACTATTACCATCATGGTCCATAACGTAATAATACCAGGCTGGAAAAAAAGGACAACAAATTGCATTAGGCTCTGCACCATCTTCATATGTATTAGGTACAGCTAACAGATTGTATTTTTTAGGGTTATAAAACATATCCATTAAATCTGCCACACCTTTTTTCATTTCACCACCGGTACCTACTATAATAACAATTCTGTCATTTTGTTTGCCCCCTTCTTGTATAGATGGCAATATCATATTATACACCCTACGTAGAAGTGGATTAATACCTGCTTCTTCCATAAATACAAGTGTTGGAGATTTACCTGATGCTGCCTGTGGATTATCTTTGGTTGTAACTGCAAATACTTCAGACAAATACCCTTTGCTTACTCCTGCTACATCAAAACCAAACTTTACATATTCAGGTATACTTTTAAGTTTTCTTTTATAAAACTCTCTACCGGCTTGTTCTTGTGATAATGCAGATAAAGCATCTATACCCATAACCATTTTATTAAATGTAGTTTGGGCATATTCATCTAATCCTGCTACTATTAATGTTTGTGATGATGGATATAATAATGCTTCCAATGCACACAATGCAGCTAACTTTTCTGAAAAACCTATCTGTCTTCTTTTAACAGCTAATAAGTTTTTATCTTCTTTTCTTGCTTTTTCTATTAAGTCAAAGAACTTTTTATCTAAATCTAAAAATCTTGGGGGTATCATACCACCTCCCCTTGCTTTTGTTTTAATTCTCCAAAAGTTTAAATAAAAATAATTAGCCCCAGATATCTTTATCCCACCTACTGTATAACCTTCTATACATCTTCTTCTTTGTTCATACCACCATTCTAAATAAGCTTTAGGGTAATTTATTCTTATAAGCTTTTTCTTTTTAATATTTGGGTTATCATATACTTCCCATAATGGATTATATTTAGGCATAGGATTATCTAAATCATATATTACAGGACTAAATAATTCTACGTTCTGAAATTTATTTAAATGCTCATCATAACAAGATATATTTTTTGGCAGTTTACTGTTGTAGTAAAATCTATCTTTTACTGGTTTTGTGCCATTTATAACTATATTAGTATCAGCATCTATTTCTAAATCAGCTACCCTAAGTACATTCATATTATATTAAAGTCACCTGATATTCGAACTCTATTGTAACTATACCACAATCTGTTTCTATAGTAAATATAGGATTATATAAACCAGCATCAGCAGATAATTCAACTTCACCAATCGGAGTTTGTGTACTTAAAGGAGCAACTATAGTAAAAGAAGAAGCAGGTGTAAATGATGATACTATAGAAGATGGAGTACCTGTATCAACTACATCTGCATTTGTTACATTTAATTGGTTAACAGGAGATATTAATGTAGTAACAAAAAACTTCATAGTATATGTATCGCCTGTTAATTCAACTAATGACAATGTTTCAAATAATGTTTGTGACGTTACTATAGAATAATTTTGTGAATCTACACTAGCGCTTGTTCCTGTTTCTATAATTTCCCAAGTAAGTTGCCAGGCACAGTTTCTTAATGATGTACTATTTCCTGCTACGCAACATTCTGTTTCATCTGGACAACAAGGTCCGGTAAAAAATCTTTTTTTGTTAAATAAAGATTTTGGTTTATTAGTGTTACTAAACATTGTCATTGTTATTATTATTTTGAGGGTTACCTAATTGTTGTGTGTTATTCTTATGTATGTCTATAAATAGTTCTATGTATTTACTTATTTGTTTATTTATTAAACCAAGTTTAGACATATGTTTTAACGATGATAAAAGATTTATTAAAAAACAATGTATATACACACCCCTTGCTAAATAATAAAAAGCAGTTGGTGGTAAAAAATTATCCATTTTAAATGATATAATAACATTACCAAAATTATGTAGAATACTAAATAATAATAAATATGACACTAATGTAAAAGGTACTTTAATAGCTTTAGATGTAACAAACTTTTTTTCTTGCCAACTACACGCTATAGCTGTTACAAAATCTAACATAATAACTGCTACAAAAACAAATAAAGTCCAAAAAGGACTCCATATATATGCTTCTAATTTAGGTAGCAAAGCTAACATTAATACCATGACTAGTGTAATTAATAATAGTTGAAAAAATTTAATCTGCTTATATTTAAACATTTGATTAAACAAATCTTTAATACTACTAAAGCCTAAAAATAAATTATCTTGTGTCATAGTAATTTTATATTTTAAATATAGCCATAGGAATATTTGCGTACAATCCACTTCCACCTACTGGAAATGTTGTTGGCAAAGTACCGGTATAATTATAATTAGCAGAAATACCTGAAATATATGAACTTGCATCTAAAGAATTTAAATGTCCAGGTAAATGTATAGGCGCTTGTTTGCTTATAGCTAATAATGTTGCATCGCTATTGGTAGAATATGCTACAAAATATATCCCTTTTGTTAATATTTGGTATCCGCCTACTATTGTAGTATTTTTAACACCTGTTGTAGCAGTACTTAATACAGGTGTATTACATAGTAATGTTTTAGGATATCCATTGTCTATATTATATATACCAAATAAAATATCTGTAGATAATGATCCTGTTGCAGTTACATTAATATTAGCTTCTGTAATAGTAACTTCACCAATTACCTGAATAAAATATCCAGTTAATTTATTTGGTAATAAAGCTTCTGTATCTATATGACTACTATGCAAAAAACTTTGTAATGAAGGAGAAGGATATTCCCACTTATCATCGTATCTGTTTAGATTAACAGTAAATGTAGTGCCATCAGCAAGAATTAAATCTAAATTATTATTATTTAGTATTCTTAAATTAACTACATTATTAGCTGGGACATCAGGACAACAGTTTTCTGTTGCGTTAAATAAGGTTTGTTTTTTTTTAAATATACTCATAGTGTTAATATGTTTGCCATCCTATTACACCCATTTATACAAATATAAACTTATTATAATAATTTAAATTGTAAATCCAAATAAAATTAATAAATCATTAGAATTTTGTGCAGTGTTGCCATTAACTGTTGTGTTTTGACAATCAAATAATCTTATTGTTTCATTTGTATCTAAAGAAATATGTATAGAGGTGTTATCTACTATTTGATAAAAATCTAAGTTTAATGTATGATCTACATTATTAATAGTAATGCTTGTACCATTTATAGTTATAGTTTGCATCTTATACTGTTTTATTTAATATAACATTTACCATTCTTAAAGTTGTACTATCTCCACTATTCCCTAACTGAATAGCAACAATGATGTATTGTGCCACTGTCCAATCTATACTTACATCACTAATAGCAGTCGTACCTGCTAATGCCTTATCAGATAATAAACTTGCTGATGTTAATATAATAGCACTTGTTGCCCCTTCTACATTTATAATTCTGTTTATTTCAAAATACCTAAAACTCGCATTAGTGCTTGTGTAAGTAGCCAATAATGTCGCACCACTTAAACTAGCACTTGTGTTGACATATAATCTAATTGATTTACCAGCTGATTGACCTGATGGTATTGTACATTTTAACTCAATATTTATTACATCTCCAGTTCCAACAACATTAGCATCAATCAACTTGGAATATACTAATGTATTGTTTGTGTCTCCAGTATGAGTAGCGTTGGGAGAAGCACTTGCTAAATTAATAATCTTATTAACAGATACTCCATTGATTGTTGATACACCAGTTAATACACCACTATTAAAACTTGTCACACCAGCATCAGTAATATTTATTCTGTCTACATTGTTTGTTTTAAGAATAAGGTCCGCAGTTCCTTTACCTTCAATGACCAAATCAACATTATTTTGTGAGTGTATTAATGGCACCTTGTGTATCTCTCCTCCTGTTAAATCTATTGTTTTTCCATTACAATTAATACTACCAACTGGGTTTAATGTCAAATCACCAATAGCAGTGATTGTATTCACATCTAAAAGATCATTGTCATTTACATCTATATCATAAGTACCTGCTGAATTACCAACAGATAATACTTGTGTTAAATCTTGAGAACCACCACCTGATAAATTACTTACATCTATTTCTAACTGATCTATATCAGCTTCAGCATTATCCAATCTTAAATTAATCTGACTAATCTGTTGCTCATCACAACAATCTTCAGATTTACCAAATAGCGTTTGTTTCTTTTTAAATATGCTCATTATGATAGTTTTATCCGATGATAATATGGTTTTTTATCTTCAGGTATTTCAAATAAATATAAAGCAACACCATCATGGTCCTGCTCTCCTATCTCTAATTCCGCTTTTATCTTAAACTCTTCAGCTAACTTTGTAGCAGTTGCTAATGCATTGGCATAAGCTTCTTCTTCTTCTGGACTATTAGTCATGTCCATTAACTTTACTCTCCAATACTCTGCCTTTGCCCTAAATGCTTCTGCATTAATATCGCTATCAGTTAACTGTATGCGTTTATAAAAATCTATTAAGTTTTTAACATCTTCACTCTGTTCTACCTTTTCCCAAGTAGTCCAGTCAAATAATCCATAATTGTTTATAATATGCACCCTCCTTTCTTTTGGTGGCAATCCCCAATACGGATTATCTTTCTTAGTGTAAACATAATAAATATACACCAATATTTCATTAAACTGTTTTTCTTTTGGGTATTCCATGCGCAACATTTTATACTCTGGCACCTGCTGTCCTGCAGGAGTAATATGCACATCACCCATATACACATAAAACATACACTATCTTTTTAAATAAAAAAGCTTAGTATTTCTACCAAGCCCTGATTTTGAATAAACTTACTTCTGTATGACACGCACAAAGATATAACCTTTTTGGAAATCACTATATATTTTTTTCATCTTTCCAACCTCCCAGATATGACTATCGTCTTTCTTATAACATATACTATCCACTAAAGCCTTATATAAATTATCCAAGTCAGGCTTTTTCTGATGTGGCATACCTATCATACTTACCACATTTTTATTACTCTTCTTACTCGGATCATTAATACTCAACCCAAACTCTATATAATCTATACTATCAGGAAGTATATACTGCTTATCCAACCCTTTCTGTAAACACTCATTTATCCATAACCATTTTAACTTGGTCATCCACTCATGATACTTCACAGCACGCTCACTATACTTACCCTGCCTTGTAGTCCTAACAGCACCCATAGGTTCTATTTCCATCCTAAACTCTAATACTTTCATCTCGCTAAAATTAAACTAGTTATTACTCCTGTTACAAATCCACCTAATACACCATACAAAACACCACTCCATACCCCCTTTCTTCTTTCCCTGACAATCTCCTCCTTACACTCCCCATGTAATATAACCATAGAATTAAACTTAGTAACACAGTCCGTATTCGCATCCTTCCAGATATCAGCCCTACTCTTATACATATCAGTAATCTTAACCTGCTCTATATACAAACTATCACTAACATTTACCAACTTCCTATATCTGTTACTCATAAAGTCAAACATCTGTATCTCCTCTTCCTTACTCCGCAACACCTGGATAATATCACCCCACTTCCTATTACTAACCATAATAGTATCCCCCCTTCTTAAATAACTTATCTGTAACCCATCATACACCCTAACAGTATCCAACTGACCAAATAAATTACCACACCATACCACAAACAATAATACCAATATCCTACCCATATATCTTTTTATACATAACCATTAAATCATTTATAATTCTGCAAGATATCTCACCCACAACAGTAGCAAAACTCTCCTCATCTATACCACAACTATCCTCACCTATACAAGACCATTTCATATTAACCCAATCCTTAGACTTTAACATCTGCTTGACTATACACATCCTCGCTATATGCACACTCTCATGAGATAATAACTCCACAAAACTTACTAATTCACCCCTATCATTTATTACCCCCCTATGCCTCTGTGCATTAACATAAAAAAATATATCCTCACCACCATTCATTACATTAGCTAAAGCATGAAAATATCCATCACTCTCATTCTCTCCACTACGCAAAGCATCCTTTAAACTTAAACCACTATACTTCTCTACATCCTGCCCCAAACTAAAGACCTTATCACTACCCTTAGCCATAGCAACAACAAACCTACAAAGCACCTTACCCAAGCCATCAGTCTCAACATAAAAATTATATTCTTTTTTTACCATGATAACATACCTTTATTTAAACTATCTATATACCTCCTCTTAATCTCTATACTATCAGATAACCTCTCTATCTCCAACCTCGTCATACCCTTAATACCACTCAACTGATCTATAACAATTAAACTGTTACTAATCTCTACACCCAATACACTATCCCTCTTCTTAGCATCCTCCTGTATATAATACAATCCCACCTTCAAACTATCCACAACATAATCCATCCTCCTAATAGCCTTACTGCCATTAACAACATAAACACCCAAATATACCATTATAACCAAGCTTATAACAATATAACCATAAACAATATACTTAACACTGTCTTGCATGTCCTATAACTTCTTTATATGTAACCCACTTAGGTATAGCACCACTAAAACTATACTCCTGTAACCATCTCATATACCTGACAATTAACTCAGTCCTCCTCTTATACTCCATCCTATCACTAACTACATCCCCCCACCCCCAATAACTAACACCCCCATCATAACACTTCTGCCATTCTTCCCACCAAGCCCTATCCACCACATCCTCAAACACCTCCTCCATAAACTCTATTATACTCTTCCTAGTTTCCATAATACTAACCCTTTTTATTTACATTAATAATATACTCTATAATCTCACTCTTAGTTAACTTATCCCCCACACCATTACCCATAATCTCCAATAACTCAGCCTTCTTTAACTTATTTAAACTCTTATAATCATACACAACACCCCCATCTACTTCAAACACCTCCTCATCACCCAACTCATACTCTATCACATTACCCAAACCTACCGGTGCCTCATAACTATACCCCACTACCCTCGGTACCTCACCACTCACACTAACACCACTTAACTCTAAACTCATAACCTTCCTATCCCTATCCATAACAAAACTAATAATATCCTTACTAATAACACCAGGCCCCTCAACCCAGAAATCCTTACCACTCTCCACATAATTCCAACCCCCTATACCTAACCCCCTACCCAACTCATCCCTCACAGACCTTAACGTAATATTCAAATCAGTAACAACATACCCCAACTTAACCACCACACCAACACCACTTAATACATAATACCCTATACCCTTTTTCATATGCCATAGATTTTAAGTTAATAATACCAAATATAGCTAATTATCACCACTTTACCACATTTTTTATACACGATTTGTTTGACAGAAAACAGAGGGAAGAGGGCACACACCGTAACATCCCCCCGTCTTAATCTATTTATTAACTATTTAATTATAACTATGGAACGTATTGAATTTAACTTCGCAGACGAAAAGAAAGCCGCTCAAGCAGGCGGTGGATTGATTACTGGTAATAGCTCGACCTATAAAGGTCAGACTATTACAATGGCGTTAACAGCGCCTTGGTACAAAAAGGACTCAAATGGAGATCCTACAACTGAAACAAGAACTAAGTCAGGTGCACTGGGTATTACAACTACCCATGGCTGGCTGAACGGTTCTGAGCTTCTGACGTTTATGGAGGGCTTATCAGGACAAGATGTATTTACAAAACTTATAGAGACAAAAACAGTATCTAATAAGAAGAAGTACTCTTTGATTATAGACCCTACGTTTAACTTCAAGATGAGTATTGATAACAAGGGCAAGATTGCAAAGGTGGAGAGTTAATCTCCCCTTTTTTTGTGCACGCTCGTACAACCATAAGGCTGACCTAACACGTTGGCTTTGTGGTTGTCATCGGCTGAAACGTAGAGTAGATGCGGGTTGTAACCTCTCTCTCCTCTTTTTTTTATGGAAAAAAAACCGTAAGATTTGCGGTCATAAGTTAATAAATAGGAAAAATACGCCGACATTCGTGTTGGTGATAAGTAACGTAAAGCATTGAAACATAATTTAATAACAAAAAGGGAAGTGACTAAATGCCCTTATAAAAGAATGGTCATGTTAATATGAGAGATTTTAGAAGACAAATTCGCAAGATGGATGGTTTGCGTAAAGCAGATAGTGATCTGTATCTTTCTATCAAGCGTATTATGTATTATAACAATTGCACATTACAACTTGCAGCAAGACTGTTAGTGTATAAGATGCAGAAAAGGAATGAGGACTATGTTGGTCCTTTGATTACATTATTACAGCATTATTATATTAAACTAAAAACAAAATAATCTTCTTTAAATGCGTAGATTTATCAGCAACAACTGGGGTATTATGCTCTGGTTGTTGCTTACTTATGTAATGTATACCACTTGGGGTACTGCATTATGTATGATGTTATTTCCTTTTTGGATGATAGCACCGGCTTGTAAGAATTAATTTATTAACAATTATAAAAAAATTTATTTATGGAAAGATATTATTTGTTAGATGAAACAGAAGATACTGTTACTATTCTTGATCAAACTTATGCTAATTCTTATGAAGAAGCACAATATCATTTTGATTGCGAAGGTTGGGTAATAGGCTTTGTAATATCGGAAAGTGATTGGAATGATGAGTTAGCCTTAAACTATTATGAAAATATACCATACGAAGGTTAATCATCTAAAGAATTTTATACAAGCCCTGCGATAGTATCAAGGGGTATTTTTTTACTATTTAAATATAAAACAATTATGAAAGTATTATTTAACTACCAGGTAAACTTAAACACTGGTGTGACAGAACTATACGTAGGGGAGGTAGACCTACAGTATAAGCATTGTAAAACTACCAACAAAATATCAGGGAGCATATATGCTGATAATATCAGTCAAGCTTCTACAAAAATTAAAAAAAGATTTTCTAACACAATTAAATCATATTAATATGAGAAGGATTACATTGTTACAAAGTCTTATCATTACAGTACTCGTTATTGGGTACTGTATTTTATTATGTGAATGTGCAAAGGGACAGTCTTGGGTTGGAGACATTACTAAGCATTCGTTAGGGACACTTACAAAACAACCCACATTATATCAGGCAGTATGTAAATACTATAACCTGGAGAAGTGTGACATAGAAACATTTAGAGCGTATGTAAGACAATACGTTAAAGATGTTCAAGCGAAAGGGTATGATATGCCTGAGTATTACAACAGTAAGGATAACAGTTATAACAACTATGTGATTCTTTACTATGACGTATGGTTTACTCCTGACTTTACTATAGTAAATCCTTATGTGGGTGAAGAAGAGATAGTAAGGGTAAACAACATAGAAGGTACTGGCACTAATGTAAATCAGGTAGCTAAAGAAGATAGTACCATAACATTTGTTTCAGATACTATAAAGTATATAGTTAAATGGAACAAGGAGATAGAGCGTAAGGAAAAGAGAATGACTGTTTATGATTTAAGAAAATTAGACAGAGCATTAAAACATTCTTACAATCCGAAAAGATTTAGATATGCTTATGATAGGCAGGATTACAGGGATTCTGTTTTGACTTTAAGAGCAAAGTATACTCGTATGGGTAGGGTAGCATACCGTATGTGGGTAGAGTACTATGCTTACAATAAAAGTAAGAAGCTGTATCGTCAGGCTATGGGTGACAGACCGATGAAGAATTATGTGATTAATCATCATGGTTTTGATATGCCATTCTTAGGTTACAGTAGAAAAGCATATAAGAATTATTACTTAAACCAGCATAATAATATAGCTGATGGAAATAGATAAAATAATTCGTGACTTGTCCGATGATATGGATGATTCACGATTCTTTGCAGCATGGGAAGAAATGAGTAAGGAAAGCTTCTTGGTAGTACCTTCTCAAATCTTTACCAAATTTATAGTAGATATAGTCTATGACTTTTATAAAAAGTTTAATGAATATCGTAATAGGGATAATAAGTATCCGCTATACTATATGGTCATGGATGTTACTACTGTACATATTACATTTGAAAGGAGAGACCAGGTAACTTTTAGTAAACACGATTGGTTGAGAGGTATAGAAGATGGAGACGATGTGTTATATGAAGGGTTTAAAGGTACTATGAATGTATATGTTAAGCCGTTAAAGTGTACTATAAGATTTGATGTTACATTTGATAACGACAGAGAATGCTTTGTAGTAGAGGACACAAGACATGAAATTACAGGTGATGATTTCTTTGGGTCTTTTATGCCTAAGTCTTATATGTTTGAGTTTGATAATGTACTATTAGAGATTAAAAGTACGGATGTATTTCACAAAGTAAAACAAGGAACCTATGAAGAGTATAAATATAAGCTTGGCGAATAGCATTAAAGCTTTTGCTTTGGCAGATACAGCCATTAATGTAAGATTTGGCGATAGTTATACAGATGCACAGCCAGACATTAACAGGATTAAAACTATATCTGCTGCTTGTAAGGATTGGCTTATGGAATTTGAAGCTAAATCTTTATCACAAAGAAACCATTTTAGATTAGAATGGGAATA
>Ga0172372_10001910_pt1 | contig 32017 bp, 16 predicted proteins | sample LakKiv5m_2_FD_114544 | JGI IMG/M metagenome (GOLD analysis project Ga0172372, IMG submission 114544) | Freshwater microbial communities from Kabuno Bay, South-Kivu, Congo - kab_092012_9.5m | ecosystem: Environmental > Aquatic > Freshwater > Lake | place: Democratic Republic of the Congo... | reverse complement strand
TATCATGGAAAGTTATGACGAGTACAAGATTCGCGTGTGGAGTTTTGACACTGAAGTCTATAATGATCAAAGTTTTACTAGCGAGAACATGGACTCTATTACTAGCTATGAACCCAAAGGTGGTGGTGGCACTGACTTTACTGCTAACTGGGAATACATGAAAGAGAATGGCATTGAGCCCAAGAAGTTTATTGTGTTCACAGATGGTATGCCATATGGTTCATGGGGTGACGCAGACTACTGCGATACTGTGTGGATTATCAAAGGTAACAAAAATGCCGAGCCGCCCTTTGGTATTTGGGCACATTACGAGGACTCTAAGAAAGGAGCAAAGCAATAATGGAAATTATTGATCCTAAATCAGTCACCAAGATCAAGGCAGCACGAGAGCTTATCTTAGATTTTCAGCGGAGGTTGTTCAAGTGTGAACAAGCCTTAGATGATCTAGCTCGTAGTGCTGAGATTGCAGATATTACCAAACAGACCCATTTGATGCAGACTTTCGTTGAGGCTGCTCAAGTGTGCCTTGAAGACCGTTTGACCATGCCTGAAGTATCTCAAGCGGATCTAGATCGCCCTAACATTGTTATCGAAGACGACCGTGAGAAAGTATCAGCCTAACCCGCTTAACACATTTGGTCTACGTGAACTGGAACATTGTCCACCGCATTTTTTTGCGGTGGACTTTGGTATTACCACTGCGGAAAAACGATTACGCGACTGGATTTGGGAAAATCTGCAGGGTCGTTTTTATTTTGGTGATGCTTACTCTATCAATCGTGACTCAACCAGTAACAAAAAATATGTCACCATGAACAAAAGAGCTGCTTTTGAAATTCACAGTGAAGCTAGTTATTTTGCTATTGTACTACCAGAGCTAAACAAATTTTAATTGGCTCCTAATCTATCGTTAAATAAACGTACTAGATTATGGAGTGCTCTAATGTCTGAAGAATCAAATAGTCCAGAACAGCGACCAAATATTACGCTGCAAGATATTGCATCGGTCGTTGAAATCCTCAGAGTAGTTACCGAACGAGGAGTTTGGAAAATCAATGAACTAACAGTGGTAGGTCAACTGTATGACCGTCTGGTTACCTTTTTAGAAGGTGCCGGTGTTGAGGTCAAGAAACCCATGTCCGACCAAGGAGATCAATCATGATGAAACATGTTGGTACCCACAAGGGTAAACGAATAATATTGTTGTTTAGAGAAGTCCCTGGCGAAGAACATATGTGTTTAGTGAGCTACAGCGATTCACTGCCAAGTCTATACCACGATAACATAATGAAAATCTTGGAAGGTAGTACCGGTCAACAAGCTAAAAGTTTCAGCGATGTACTGCATAGAAACATACTACCCGACGGACGTAACGCTCTTGAAGCCTTGCACGCCGATGGATTGATCAAAAAAGTTCAAACCAGTCAAGTTACTATCACTCCCAACAACAATAGCAAAATACAGTTGGATGAGTTAAATACTATATTAGACGAAATGGAAAAAGGTGAAGCTGCAACCAAACGTCTTCAAGATATTGAACGAGCTAAAGAAAAAGCTGCTCGGAAAAAACCTGGTCGTGATCTAGGTGAACCAGTTCAAGCAAATGCAGTAGTAGAAGAATCAATAGCTGATGTTTTGAGTGATAGTCAGCTAGCTCGAGACAGGCTACAACAAGCTAATCGTATGCGAGCAGATGCTGCTAGATTATTACAAGAAGCAGAAGTGTTGGAAACAGAAGCAAAAAGTTTGGACCCTAACCTAAATGCCCCGACCACCAAGAAAAAAGCCACCAAGACTAAAAAAGATTAGTGTTTCAGAAAAAGCTAAGTGGAAAAGCATTTTACGAGATGTAGATAAGGGCAATATACCAATTGACTTATTGTTGACAATCAGTGTAAACTTAATAGATGGAACTAGAGTAGACATTGATATTAAACAGCTTCTTGAATCAGGTAGCGATCCTTCGGCCATTGAACAAATGTTAGATCTTAAATTCAAGGCCATTGAGGATTTTATCATTGATATAGACTTTTTGATCAGTATCGACAATGTTGCTCAACGTGTTCAACCTATCACTGATGAAATCTTAAAGGACTTATGAAAGTAAAACTAATTAGTTATTCGCAGGCCGCTAAGGAGATGTTAGCGGAATATGAACGACATCTCCCACCCGATGCACAGGATCTTATTGCTTATTGCGCCCGTGTAAGTAATCCCAGCAATCAATTAAACACAGAAACCAGTGAACGACTTATTCGTTATTTGATTAAACATCAGCACTGGTCACCACTGGAAATGGTTAGTGCCTGTTTAGAAATTACTACTACTAGAGATATTGCTAGACAAATCCTACGCCATCGTAGTTTCAGTTTCCAAGAGTTTAGCCAACGCTATGCTGATCCAACAAAGGACTTAAACTTTGTACATCGTGAAGCTAGGTTACAGGATCCTAAGAATAGACAGAATAGTATTCCTACCAACAATAGTCTTATCCAAGACTCTTGGCAAGCCTTGCAGGACAATGTTATACGAGAAGCCAAGTTTGCTTATGAATGGGCTATACAAAATGGTATTGCCAAAGAACAGGCTCGCGCAGTACTACCCGAAGGCTTAATGGAAAGTCGATTGTACATGAATGGTACGTTGAGATCATGGATACACTATATTGAATTAAGGAGCGCCCATGGCACTCAGCAAGAACATGTCGAAGTTGCCAGGGCTTGTGCCGCAGCTATTACCCAAATCTTCCCAATGGCAGAATCCCTTGCCGCAGAGTCAGGGTCAGGGTCGTAGTATTGTAGTACATGAATTCTCTATGGGAGATGTAGATGATCCAGATCTCTACGCTGGTCATCACTTATGGGAATTTCAACAAAGTGAGAAAGGCCGGTGGGTTATGGAAAACGCTCTCGAAACACCTATCTGGCAGCGTCAGGTGGATTATATGTTATACGGGTATAAGTACCAGATCGCTGCTCGTTTGACCGAGCAGGATATTACTTACTTTTTACTACGCTGGGGGTAATGTTGTAGTTGTAGTGGTCAATGGCTCAACATTACCATCAATGTCACCACCGCCGCTGGTCATAGTTCCGCCCGATCTTTCAAAGTCTGAAGGATTAGAACTGTGTGTCGAACTCCAATTGGGTGTGGAGCTGTTATTTTCGTACACAAATATTCTAGATGCGAGACGACCACCGTCCAATTGGACATACTGTTCATAACTGTGTCCTATACTAGTTGGGAAGACTTTAAGTACATTATTAGCAGGTAGAGCATAACTTATTGGCTGCTGTACGCCATCGGAATCATAATAACTGCTATCGGGCCAAGTACTGTCATAACGAACTTCTTCGGCCCCGAGTGGGTCTGTCATTTGATCATATTCAGACGGTAATAATGCGCCAGAAAGTCTTGTCTTTACTACAATACGTGTAATATTTCCCTTATTTGCATATTTAAATCCATCATACGCGATAGGTACACCATCCCCATCTACTTGTCCAGTAGGGACTCTTCCAAACTGTAAATTGCCAGCATAAGGATTGGCACTTGATGTAGTAGGCGACACGGTGGTTGCTGGTGCGGCTGTGGTACCAGAAGTGGTCGGTGTTGCTGTGGTTGGTGTTGCTGTGGTCGGTGTTGCTGTGGTCGGTGTTGCTGTGGTCGGTGTTGCTGTGGTCGGTGCTGCTGTAGTTGCTGCTGCACTTACTGTATGGGATTTATCCACAGTTAGTCCAGACTTTTCAAAAGTGAAGCGCACTGTAACTGCGCCTGTGTTGGTTGTATAGCCAGGTGCAATTGAACCCCAATTACCGTCGGTATAACTTGCACTACCAGACGCATTTACATACAAGTACCCTACGCCAGGTATTCTTGACGCTGCTCCGCCACCAGGCCAGTTTGTAGTAGTTTGAGCAAACCATCCTTCATTAGGCTGAGCACCGGAAATGCTCCAGGAAAACAGTGTGCCATGTGTTGATGTTGTAGGATATGTTATTGTTGGTGCAGAAGCTATAGTTAGTACGCTACTTCTACCTACTTGAGTTCCAGTTATAGAATTAGTGATTGCAATAACTAATTCTGTTTGTTGTGCTGCACCAGTTATGGTGTTAGTGGGCACCGAAATCTGAAATGGATGTGTGCTTGGAATTACCACGGTTCCACTGCGATTGCTTGAGCTAACCGCCGACCCCGAAAAGGCTGTGTTTGAACTTGGTACTGTAAGGAACCAATAAAATGTTTGTCCTTGCGCGGCTGTTCTTTGACCACTTGGTATTGTCACATCAAACACAGCCGACGAACCACCCCCTATAACGTCATCAACATCAGCTGGCTCAATAGTCCATCCCGAATAATTCGGATCATCTTCAACAATGGTTACAGGCTTTTGTACTTTAATATTACCTGTTATGCTGCCGGTACGTATCTGTACATTGACATCTCTGTTTCCGGTATATGCTGTGTCCTCGGTACTAGTTACTCTAAAAACTCTAGTCCATCTACCGGTACTTGTGTTAAGACTTAGAGCACTAGACGTAACATTACTGGTCATCTGCCCGGCCATGTCGAATGTAATAAACACAGATCCACTGGAATTACTGTCGACAATCATGTCTAAGAATTCGCCTTCGTTCACTAAGAACGGTACATTACTAACAGTGTTTAGCCCGTAATTTACTAAACTAGCTGGATGACGAATCAATGCTGTTACATCGCGATATTTTCTTGTACCATCTGTACCAGTCACCCATAGTCTAAAAGTATGCGTGAATCCAGATTCTGTTTGTAGACCGACTGGTATCGGCCCCCAACTTAGCTCAGTGAATACTGCATTACCGGGATTTATGATACTGTAGGCCTGATAATTATTATCAGAGTTATAGTTACTAGCATTTGGTGTGTATCTAACTTCGTGTGCAATGATATTACCAGTCACTGACCAAAATGCATCGATGCACTGATCTACTACACTAAGAATATAAAAGTTAGTAATTTCAAAATCGGCACTAGGTGTATTAGCATCAATTATACTAATAGGTACATTAGTTATACCAACCATGGTATTTTTATTACTTGGGTCTTTCCATACTTGCACAATAAATGCTTCATCAGCATCAATAAATGAATCACTGGCAATATTAAATTGGAAACTGCCAGACCCAATTCCGGTTGAATCATCTGCTGTCACAGTGAAACTACCACGAACTAAACTATTTTCAACACCCAAGCTACCACCTTGGAAGTCTAGTGCTACCACTTCATTATAACCAGCTGCTTTAAAAACTCTATAATATAGAGTACGCCCGTTTGGTACGTTGCTGGTAGTCACATCAAATATAGCAACTTGACCTTCGCGTACTTGGTTACTGCCACCACGATGAACAATCATTGCTAACTGTGACTTGCTGGTATCAGTGATTGGTATGGTTACATTAGCAGTAGGAGCAATAGTCAATTGAAACTTGACATACTCGGTGCCTTCTGTTAGTTCGTCCATTCGCAGAGGTAATACCACACTACTGAACCCTGTTACAGTGGCCTTAGTATATCCATCATCACCAACTACCAATGCACCAGATAAGAAACTAGTTACTGTGACATCATTACCATCAATACCAGTTATTGTATAAGCCAAGGTAGTGTTAAGAGGAGGCCCAACTGACTCAACTTCAAATTTTATACTATCACCTTCGCCGGCGCTGGTTATTGTTAAATTGTTTTGGGGATTCTTAGCACGTACTGTATAACTTGGGGTCACAGGCACTATAGGCGCAGCTAACACATTTACCTGGTATGGATAATCTTTGTTAGGGGCCTTGGTTCCACTAAAATAATATTTGTATGAACCAACCGGAGGACTAAGTCCTTTAAATAAATCACCACTGGCTGTACCAGTTACATCAAGTGCAAAATCCACTGATTCGCTGCCTGCTCTGGTTGATGTAACTAATTCATAAGGATTGCCATCTACAATAACATTGGCACGCTCACCAACTAAGATAGTCTGTGGACTCGTTGGAGTAACTGAGATATTTTTTACACTCACTACACTGACTGGCCAATAAGCACGATTCTTACTGATATTACCAGTAAAATTCCACATGTAGTTTCCTAATGCTAAAGTAGTAGGAGCAAGGTTGATACTGCCGCTGCCAAATGCATCAAGGAATGTATAACGATCTGTTACATCGGGTACGCCGTCGTTGTTACTGTCGCGGCGTACTGTAATTTTTTCACTAGGAGCACCATGTATGGCTACATTGATCGGTTGTCCCTGTACATATACATTACTATAGGTTAAGCCGTCACCATCAAACACATTGATGCTATATTCACTGACTATGGTCACAGTGTGAGTAGGATTAGGAGTATTGAAAGTTGCATCACCATCAAATTCCCACGTATACTCTCCACTGATTAAGCTACGATCTGCGTTGACGTCAACATTGATGTTTCCATCTGATAACAAGCGTTTAGTGAGTTTTTGTACTCCAGATCTGCGTATTTCTACATTTTCCTCAGGAGCACCACTGATCTGAACTACCACTGGACTATTACTTAGAGCCTGAGCTGGACCCTTAACTCGCAGGATGAATTCTTCAACGCTGACTTGATAATTTCTGGCTGGCTCACTGGTCTTACCACTGAATACCCAATTGTAAGTACCGATTGCTAAGTTGCCATTCTTACTAAGATCTGCTGTGGTGCTGCCAGCTGACGGGCCTGTGGCAGGCAGATAAAAGAATAATGGTGGTTGTCCTAATTGCGCTCCACTAGGAGTGGCTTTGATTTCGTCGCCGGGTTCACCATTGATAAACACAGTAAACATTTTGCCTTTGGCAACCTTACTAGGTCCAGTCACAGATAGTGCTTTACCACTAGTAATTTTTACTGTCAACTGTTCTACGTTATCAGTAATACTACCATCAAAAGTCCAAGTATAATTTCCAATGCCCAATGTGACACTACTGGTTAGACTACCGTAAAAATCACCTTTATAATCTAATGTAACCTGACCACTGGTTTCCCCAGTGTAGTTTACCACTTCAAATGGTGCACCTTTGATCTTAACCAATACAGTATTACCTACATTGATTGGGCTAGCACCGGAAACTTCTAAACGTAATGCTTGTACTGTACATGTTCCTGATCTTGCTAAAAATGTACCCGAACTAAGGTTTCCGTTATACAAAACAATTTGAAATTGCTGTTCTGTGCCAACCGGTAAAGTTGGTACAAAGAAACTACCCGATGTTCCGGGTGTGTATAAATTAAATGGAGAACCGGTGTTTGATAGTGCCGGTCCAGAATAAATTATTGTGGTATCAGGATAAACAGCATACCAACTAATAGCATCAACAGTTCTACGTGTAGTTGACCAACTAAAATTTAGGTTTATACCACCGTTGATGGCGGGATTTGTAGCAATTAAGGTCCAGCCGGGTGTGGTAACTATCTTTCGTAAACTAGCTACGCCACTGACAGTAGTAAAATTCGCACGTAGGATACGATCAGAAAAATCATTGGAACTCACTGAGCCATCGCCCAGGCCATTTATAGTAACTATTTGTGAGTTAGCTACAATTTTACCGTTTTTTCTTAATCGTACAATAAACTGTTTAGACATATTATTACTTATGACCTGTTATTCAGTGGGTCCACCACTTTGATCACCTTGACCGCTTAAATCAATGTAAGTTCTATCAACATACTTATAAATGTATATCGTTTGAGTAATTACCCGCTGAGACGTTAGATTAGTGAAAGTAAATGTATAAGGAATAAATTCAACGTAATCGATGGTTTTGATTGGTTGATTTTCCAAATCAAAACCATCTTTATAACCTCTTACTGTTTTATTAAATTGAGTAATAAACGGTATACCTGCTGCTACGGATCCATTGATATCTACAAGATCATCACCAGTGCTAACTATAGTCCGTTCCGGAAATCCATTTAAATTTTTTCCATAGTAGCTAGTGTCAATTAAAGAATCAATTTGACCCTCGTAGTAAGTGACTTCTTCCCATCTACTATATATTCCCCCGTCTCCTATGTCTTGGGGATTGTCTACCAAGGTAGGATAGGTAGGACGGCCAACCTTAATCCTGTCACCGGGATTAGCCTTTATAGTGACTCGCATAGGTTGATCCCAATGGTACGCAGCCAAGTATTGATTTATAGTGTAATTTTTATGTTCTACTGTAAATAGCTGAGATGTTACATTTACCACATACTGTCTGGTATTACCGCTGCCTTCAAATTCAAATCTATAAGTATATGTTCCTGCAACACCGTATCTGGCATCCAGTGCTGTGTAGTTACCAGTGCTGTCTAACTTTATCTGGTACCGCCCAGACAACCCAGGACCAACTGCATCACTGGATCCTGTGATACCATTGGGTCCAGTCCAGCTATAGTAAAGACCAGTATTTGGCTTACCTCCACTGACAGTGATTTGTATGGTTTGATGAATAGGGTTATTGTAAGGACTGGTGCCCGGACCTATTACTTCATTATACTTAATTACTACTAAAGTATAAGTTACAGTGTTAGTGCTGATGTCGCCTGTAAGATTCCATACATAAGTCCCAGGAGCTAGATAGCTACCGTTTATAATATCGCCTTCGGCAGTGCCATTGACGGAATCCAATTTGAATGTGCCTCGGTTGTTCACAGCTAAACTAGTACATTCATAGGTTACAGTTTCACCGGGCGCTCCGCTGATTGTGACCAAAGCCCTCTGTACGCCAACATCGCCAGTTTCTACTACTGCACTAGCAGGTGAAACTGCAATAACATAATTTCTTACAGTGATACCATGATATACTGTGTTACTGGCTTTCAGACCTTTAAATTTAATATCATAAGTCTGAACTGAGTTCAACCACGTGACACTAAGAGTACCAGCACCTGTTGAGTTTAACGTAATAGTATTAGACACATTGGTATCTAATCTTGTATAGGTCACTGTGTCGCCGGGCGGCCCTGAAATTTGCAAAGTAACTGTGGTATTCAATTTGGCAGTGGTAGCGCCTCTTACTTGTATGTAATAGATTGGCTCAATTGTAAAATTTACCAATTTGACGCCTGAGCTTTTGTAGCCTACAAAATTCCACCTGTACAAAGTACTACGCCCAAGATACCCTGTGCCCCCACTGATATCAACTGTGGCAGTTCCTGCTGCGCTTAACTTAACTTCAGAATCAGCTGGTCTCGGTAGTTTTTGTAGATCTGCGTAATTTTTACGACCTTCACCGTTGCCAAACTGTGTAAAGTGGTCATCGCCGAACTTTCTCTTGCTCTTGCTTTGATTGTTTAGAGCGTAGCTTGCAGCTACATCAGGATAATGATCAAAGTACAGATCCTCAATATCAGGATCTATATAAAACCAGCGTATGGTATCACCTGGATGTCCGGTTATACTAACTTGCACTGGTTGATAGCTATCCACTGGATTAGCAACTGGAGTAACTGTAAGCGGTCTAGGATCATCTACAGCCTCGGCAATAACTATAACATTTAGTACTCTGGTATGCTGAGTTGGTGTAAACGTAGCACGGAAAACAAAGGTGCCTGTATTTTCAAAAAATTCTTTTATTACATATCCGCCACTGGGTTGCCGATTCGCTGGACCTAAGGTATAATTTTCTGAACTGCGACTACTTTTCCAATCAACTGTGGTATTAGGTACGCCATTGGCTAATCTAATTTCTAATGTGGTTTTTGCAGTAATTGTTACTGTATATACACCACCAGACAAAGTACCACCAGGCGTAGTGGTTAGAGTTTCATTATATCCATCAAAGGGATTAGGTAATACAACGGGTCCACTGGTTGTAGGAGTCGCAGTGGTAGGCGGCCCAATTATTATACCAGCGGTAGTACTGCTAGTTATTGCAGGACTCGGAAGTGGTGGAGGTACAAACGCTGCAAACTTAATTGGCTCACAACCAAATTCATCTTGAATTTGTTTAAGTGATAATGGAGTTAAGCTAGGTTCATTAGTCCACTTGGGTAGCGTCACAACCGTTCCTATTTAACCTTTTTACTTAACTCATCAATTTGGGTTTTGAGTTCCTTAATAGCTTCTATTAAGAGCGGAACCATTCTTTCATAATCCACAGCCAGGAATCCATCTTCACGTTTTTCCACAGCTTCGGGCAAGACTTCTTGAACTTGTTGTGCTATTATACCTACTTCCCGTTTGGTTTGATCTTTGCCAATGGCATATTCATTGTAATTATAGGTACAGCCATCTAGGCTAACAACTTTGCGTAGTGGGTCTGCGATTTTTTGTAGATTGGTCTTAAGTCTAATATCACTGCTGGTAAAAGCTATAACATCGCCTAATGCTCTAAAATCACCATTGCCATGTAATGTAGCTTTTTTAAGTGGGATAAGCCCATCAACTGGCGTTACCCAAAATTCAATATCGGTGGCATGTGTGCTATTGTCCCAGTCTTGAGCACATTTAAATACCATGCCGGCCTGGAACCTGGTGTAACTTTGTCCATCATAGCCGTGCCCAAATACACCACCAATGGTATCATAAATTTGTAGCGCAGTGAGATTATTATTGATTTTTCTAGCACGGCGCAGGTTTACACTGGATCCAAACACACTTTCATTGATAAGATGACCGTAACTGTCCACAACCAGTCTGGAACTCTTATTATCGTCGCCATGAACATGTACTACAGTTTCACCCAGATTTACTGTACTGATAGGTGGAGCCAAGTTCCTGATAGGAGTTGTGCCACCATTTATTTCCAACATGCTTGCACTAGGATTGGCTTTGTTTATTCCAACGTGTCCACTTAGTGGATGAAAACTTATACCTTTTTCTTTGGCTGTTTTAAATGGTGGAGCACCTGCTTCTACTTCAACAAATGTGAGATAATGTAGTATGTTGCTTTGTTGATCCAAAGTAATACCGTTGCCGGCATTGGTAAATTCCAAACCATCAAATACTTTTAGAATTTTCGTTACACTATCAAACCACAACTGCCCACGTAACGGCGCTCTCGGTGCAGTTTCACCTGCATGACTTTCTAGTAGATGTACCAGGTTTTCATTGATACTTTCACCATAGCCCGAGTAGTTTTTGCCAACTAGGGCTAAACTAGTAGTGGTAGTATCTAGAGTACCTTCGCGTACCCTTACTAGCAGATCACCATTGGCTTTGTTTATTAAGTAATCCATTTATTCACTCATGCGGTAAGATTAGTCAAGCTCTGTATTCTTATGGTATAATCAATTTGTATTAAACGGTTTATACTTTTTTGTACAGGATGAAAAACTACATGACTTAGTAATTTACCAGTTCCGGGACCGGCTGCACTCCATCCTTTCAGACCTAACTCATCAAAAATAAAATTGCTTTCTATGGTACTGGCATTGTCGAATGCCAATTGGCCAGCTGGCTCACCATAGTCAATTAAACAAGTTACTAACACATCGCTGTAGACTGTGCCAGGAATATGTCTAATACTCATATTATTTCTTATTGGGTCTGCGTTATTTTCATCATTTTCATCTACACTTTTAAAAAATGTAGGGTTGTATAAATCACTGTTTTGAGTGTTGACATTCGGCGGCAGATACACAATAGCACCGGTGGCATCAATGCTGGTGCCACCTTTGCCGAAGTGCATTTCGGCAACAAAATTACTACCTTTGTGTGCTAGGCTAAAGGCTAACGCTTCACTAATGTTTTCATAGTGTATGGCATTATGGCGATCAACTAATACCTGCGAGGTTTCAGGATCCCAAATTTTTACATGTCCAGATATTTGTATTCTGTTTGTTTCCATTTTTAAGCACGACCTTGCACAATAATTTCACCTGATTCTGGATCCGAAATTCTTAAAAAGCCTGTTACCACAATACCACTGGTATCATCGACTTCGGACTCCGGCACTGGTTCCTGAGGTTCAGGTTGAGTTGTTTCTATATTTATCATAGCTAATTTCCTGGGTTATAACGGTGAACTAGATACCGGTGCTGGTATTACTCTGCGCTGTGCAACATCTTCAACGCGACTGCCAGTCAGATGTTGAGCAGGAGTTCCTGTACCACCAACTCCTCTACGTAATTGTCCTAGCACATTACCTGTTTTTGTATAGTAACTTATTCTTTCCCCGTTTATTTCAATTATGCCTGGAGTCAATGTTCCTGGGTTCGGTTCGGCCAGTACGCTACCATCCTGGACAGTAATTGTGGTATCGTTGATATTTACTGCTTGAGCAAGAGTAGTTGTATAAACTGCGCCATGTGTAAGGTATGTGGTTTGACGGTTCATGTTTACAAAGATTTTAACATTCTTTGTAGGATCAGTTTGATCTTCTAATCTGATGTTTATGGTATCGTAGGTTATTCCTGGCAGTAATTCTTCAGGACTTACACTAAACATACTGTCTACAAAGCGTCCGCCGGATACCTTAATATTACCACTGAGTATACCCTGATCGCTACTTTGAGCATCTCCTAACAATATTGTATCAGGGCCAATGGCCTGGGACGCTACAATACTGCTGGTAACTTGTAAACCGTCCACTAACCTTGATAATTCCTTAGGTACATTGCCGTTGCTTTCGCTGGGCACGTAGTAACTCATTATTCTATCATTGGCATTATCAAAGTACCCATTTCTGTAATTTCTTGTTGCAGCCAGAGCAGCATCGGCCCCTACTTCTTCTGTATTATTAAATAAAAATACTGCACTAGCAGGCATATTTTCTTTCACAAGATAAACTCTGCCACCGTAAACCAGGTAGATTCCTGCACTATAGGCTGTGTTAGCGGTCCAATCAACTAAATTACTACCTCTACTAATACGGTCGAATCGCAGTACAGTTTTAATTTTACGTATAGGATTGTTACCCAATACAGGCACCAATTGGGCGCGAACAAATTCCTTTTCACCTGCTAACATACCAATTGGTCTTTTATATACTGCCCAGCCGGGGCGAGTAGATTCATTGTTGATTCTGATCCACTGCTTGTTAGCATAAGTAAAGATTTGATTTTCTGGGAAATTGGCAGGGAACGCAATAGGTGCACCAATGCTATAGATATGCGGGTCTGCAGAAATAGGTACCAATCGCCCGCGCTGTAACCTAAATACTAAACTAGCATATGCTGTACTACTGTTAGCGGTAAGTCCACTGTAGTTTTCTATTCCATTGCCTTTACCTACTCCGGGAATACCTACTAGTATGTACGCTGCACCAGACATAAAGTTTAAGGAACCAAAAACTTCTTCGCTGGCACCGCAACGATACATTTGTTCTTGCAGCTCATCTATTCTATTAGCAGCAGCATCACCATAGGTATGTATTACTACTATAGAGTCAGCGTTGGTAATACCAAGTTCAAATGCTAGTTTGCGAGCTTCGTCGGCGCCGGTAGTGGTTTGATACTTACCAGTAAAAGTAACTTTACCATCGTATCTACGAATTTTATGTAACACATAAGTTGCATCAGTACTTACATATAAGTTAGTTAGTGCGTTACGACGTTGTCTATAAAGACCGAAATCTGCTTTTGCACCTTTTGACGAATCATTGCTACCAATGGAGACTACACGATAATCGTCTACAATAAGATCATTTACTCTGGTACCACCATATCCAATCAGGCTAATTCGAGGAGTTTGAACATAATTAGATCCCGGATTGGTCACTGTGACTGCGGTAATTGCTGATGTTGTACCACCCACAGTTAAACGTGCAGCAGCATTAGCACCAGTCTCAGTGTCAACTCGGTCTACTACCAGCACTGGAGTGTTTCGACCATCGTGACAACCAAAATATCCATATCCTCCACTAGCAATAGCCACATTAGCTAGACTGTAACGATAATTGTTAAACCAATCTCTGTATTCAGGTTTAGCTAACTGTAGCTCGTCAATGTAATCTATCTCACCGTTGGGACTACGGAATCTGTTCAAGGTAAAATCATAGTAAGCTGGCAAATCAAAATCACTAATACCTGTGCTTAGAATATCTGTTTGTCCGTGATTCAAGATGTACTGACGTAACTTAACACGATATGGCTTAACTTCTTGTACATAATCTTCGAAATTTTGCTGTCTATCTTGTACATAACTAGGCGACTGTAACAGACCATTTACACGGTACTTTAAAGTAATGAAACTGGTCTTTAAGAACCAATCAATGTAACGCTGTTCGCCAAGGATATAGTCAATGATATAAAACAACAATTTGTTATATTCATTTTCCAGGTCGGCAACGAATATGTCTTCTTTTAACCCTTGTAGAATATATCTAAACTCTGTGTCAATACTAAAGTCAAATTCATTACTATCAAAAGCAGTGCTGTCGAAGCCTTGTTCAAGGAAAAAGTTTTCGCTGATCTTGATTGTGCCATCTTGTAATCCAACCAACCGTTGTTGTAACTTGTTATCTACTAGTTTGAATTCATATATCTCAAACTTTTGTAGCATGGTATTACTAGGATTCTGAAAATCTACAGTTCCAAATGGAACTTGGAGAATCTTTACTGTGTCTCCGTCACCTAATTGTAATTTATGCAGATCCGGAACACGGTCAACAGTGTATGTAGGCACAGTTAGATCGCTGTATCCTTCGGCGTACCAATTGATGAAACTCCAATGGTTAGGTACTTTATAGCTTTGACGCTGTAAACGTTTATAACCAAAAATATTGTATTTTTTAATAATATCGCCATTGGGCTGTCTAATACTTTTTTGTTCAGCTATAATCTTGTTGTACAAGTTATAATATTGGTCTGCATTTTGATCAGCTGTATTAGCGAGATCTATTATTTTCACACATCGATAAATGCTCCAGTAATTGTCTGAGGCTTCATCGATCTGTACCAAAACACGATTGTTGTCAACAGGAACAATAGCATCCAATGAAGCAAAGTTGGCGATAGCAATATCGTAGTCTGTACTTAAAGGTTCATGACTTGCGTAAAAGTTATCATTACTAACACGGTATCTGTCTATTACACGTCTTGCAATAGGATAACGTGCCATTACTTCATTTGCGTAAAGAACTACATTACGTCTTGCTTTAAACCTATTAGCAATAACAGTTTGCCTTGGGAATAATTCATAGCCAACTCTTTCTGTGGTTGATAAATTATTATCAGGAACATATCTGCCATAAGCATCTATGCCAGCTATACTGTCAATGATCTTATTTTCTACACGAGCAGGAAACTTGCTGTCCTCGTTGCCTTCTTGTATCAATTGATAATCAGTATGAACAATATTTTCGTTGATCAATTTTTTACTGCTGACGAAAAGCGCAGTAGTATCGTTTTGCAGGTACGCACCAACATTGTATAATGCAATAGCATTATCGCGCAGTGCTACCAGATAAGGTATCCCTTGTTGAATAGGATTAGCTATCATATCTGCAATCACATAGGTGCTATTACGCTTGTTCTTATTGTAACGAGGAATACGTCCTTTGACCCAAAAATAGTAAACTGTGCGGTAAGCATTGGTGGCCGGGTCTAAATGTATTCTCATTGAGTAACGCGAATCATCTGCATACAATGGAATACCTTCGCGACCTTGATCAACGTGTTCAGAAGGAATTACATCACTGCTGATCCATTCGTAGATATCAATTGATGATCCTGGAAATAGTCGACCCCAATTTTCTAATCTGTAATCAAGACTGTCTTGTTCGTAATCTAAATATCTGCAAGTATCTATGTTCCACCAGTAAGTACCTACTTGCTCCTCTCCCCAGTAATATTCAGTGTCAATTTGAGTAGCTATATAATTTTCGGCATAGCGATAACGAGCTGGATCATAGGTACTAGTAAAATCAATATCCTGTAGTGCAGCACCTAGTACACGACCTTTAGCAGGATCTAATATATCTAAACGTGCTAGTATACGCTTACTGATATAATCATATAGGTAAAGATTGTTTATGCTGTCAATGTCAACCTTAGGTGTTTCACGCTTGACTTCAACTAAGTCATATCGATTTACAGATCTTAATTGTGTAGTTGTCAATAAAGTGTTACTGATTCCTGTAGTAACTACTGTGGCCACAAGATCGTCACCAGCCGGTTGTTCAACGGTCCAGTATAATGTTTCTGTTTCATTGGCACTAGTTACACAAAAGTTTATATCTTCGCCGTCGCTTACATCAGTTACTAGACTGTCATCAGGAAAATCACAATCATGCGCTACCACACTGTATACATTGCTTAGTACAACCGTGTCCACATAATCAGTGACATAATCGACATCAATGATACGCGGCTTGTAAACTGCCCAGGTTCCAAATCCAGTATCATCTACATACAATAAGTCATCTGGCAACCACCCGTCGACAGGTTCAGCTAGATCCCTTTGTTTGATAGAAGCAAAACGCATTTGCACAAATGCAAACAACTCTCCGGTTTTGCCTGCTACATCATTGCCATCGAGATAGCGTATTTGTTCTTCAGTACCAAACACAGTGAATGTCAGATCATCAGCTTGGTAGATTTGATAAAAACCATCTATCACAGAATTGATATTACGAATAGCCACAGCGTCGTTGATCTTCAAGTTATGTGGTTGGTCACATACAAAGGTAAATCTACTGTCTAAGTCTGGTTCGGCAGCAATTACGTTAAGATCATGCTGGTGCAGTCTATATACTTGCCAATCCTTGTTGTAGTTTTTTGCTACCCAAATTTTGTAACCTGAGTAGTAGCTTTCAAGTTTGTCTGTAGTCGGTACATACTTAGTGATGTCAAATATCAATTCATCAACGTCGTTACGATTTACATAACCTGCACTGATTATGTCATCCTCATATTTCTTGAGTTTTCTTCTAGATAAATCACGTACAGCTTCTCGTACTTGTGGAGCCAGTACGGTATCGACTAATACACGATAGCCTTGTTGATTAGGATGTATACCATCCTCAGTCAAATAACTAAACCAATTTGGAATATTAGTAGCGTCGGCCAAATAATCACCGTACAATCGTGCAACCTGACGCATAACTGTTACATAATTGTTGATGTCAACTCGTCGAGCCCATCCCAATCTTGGATCAGGTAAAGCAACAATATTGGTTAGTCCGGTATAGATTGGTGTTGGCGTCAACCAAATTACAATTTTTTGTGCAGGCAATCTCTTTCTGAGCTGAATTAGATTATTTCTATATTCACCTAAACTAACATTAAACTCAGCATCACGCATACCATGATTTATAACAACTATGTCAGCATCAATTTCATCTGGCCATAGTTGATTAGCTCCATCTTCGCCATATAGCAGGTTACCACTGGTACTATTACCAACAGAACGAATAATTACCGCAGCGCGAATATCATCATCTAATGCTTCATATAGCAAGTAATCAGGAGTGTCAGGGACACGATTTGTTACACGATCTATAGTACAGGCAGTGATGAATTCATCATAAGTCATCGAACCTGGAGCATCATCATTAGTGGGAGTCTCAATGCTGTACCATAGTGTTTCGTTGTTGTCAATACCGGTCACACCGAACTTGATCTGTTCACCTGCCGGTACAATCTTAACTAACCGTACAGTATCGGTGGTACTGCCAGGAATATCTTCGGGACTAGGTACTTCAATGCTGTAGCTCAGATCTTCAGAATCCAAACTGGTAACATGAAGATTTAATATAGTGCCAGGATCAACTTCGCCAGCCGACAATTCACCGAGGCCAGAGATTGTTCCCGGCTGTTCATCTGCTGCAACTTCATCAATTTGATATTCAAGACTTTCTAGTAGGAATTCACTGGTAATACGCAGGTCAAATCTAACACCAGACCCAATGCTGTCTACAATGGTTCCGCCGTTGCTAGAATATACCATTGTGACGCTATAGTTTTCGCTGGCTTGTATAACTTCTACACTATAGGATGCAGTTTCAATTCCAGCAATACTATATGCTACCAACGACTTAGGCTGCTGTCCACAGATTGAACTATCCCCGAACATCTCAATATGATTCAATTCGGTTTTAAAATCTGGGTTGCGATTAAGAAATATGTTTTTGGTATAATCTAGTTTTTTAGTTAGTAATTGGTTAGGATATACCGCAGGAACACTGCGTGATGTAGGTAACTGGTTATAATCTAAAAACTCTAACGCAATAGGATTATCGTTATAGACACTTTCTCTAATTATTAAATTGATTTCTGGATTGCTGTCAATAGCACCATACTCACCTACTCGTGCAGCCCATTCTTCATAAATTTCAACTGAACTATCTAAATTATCAAAATGTGCCCTGCTTAGAGCACGTACCGCATTGTAGGTGCCTTTTTCTTTGATATAGCCTTGATAAAACTTGGTTTGGGTAATCATGTTCATACCAAGATCTTCTAGGTATGATCTATTACGATAACCAATCAAACTCATAGCGAATCTAGCGAAGTTTTCATCAATTGGCAAGTTATCTACGTCATAGAACGATTCAAACTGTGCTGCATCATGTGCAAAGTTCTGTATCAATTCTGCATCATAGATACTATCTAATTCTACCCAATAGTTGTAATTAAATGTAGAAGTAGCAGTGATATTTTGTACAGCAGTATAATTTTTGCCCTTGTACTTGACTACATCGCCCTTACGATAATCAGTATTGATATGCCAAGATTCTACCTTGCCACTTTGATAAACAAATCCAGGCGGAGTTAGATCGCCATCCCACCCATCAGTCACGCTACCGACAATTTTTAATTTATATTGTCTGTTACCTAGGTTAGGTAGATATAACACATCGTTAAACACTGTGGTGTTATCAAACACCAGAAGGTTTTCATACTGAACAAGATTAAATTGAGCAAAAGCAATAGTTTGTCCACTAATGGTAGTAATTTTGGTAACCTTGTTATCTCTTAATACAGTAAATTCTGTGTTAGGAATAACGTTAAAATTTGGCCCAAGAATTTGACTATTGTAGCTACGATTGTAAATACCATCTACCGCAGTATTACTGCTATAAAAATTTAATACATCTGCCACTGGACTTAGAATCAACACTGTGCCTTCTGGCCATCCTTGGGTAGTCCATGTTAGAAATTCTCGTACGCTAAGTTCCCAATCGCGTGCTACTGCCAGCACTGGATCGTAGTAATTAAATTGAAACCCTTGGCTTACAAGATAGCGTTGATAGCTGATTAGAAAATCGCCCAACTGCTGAATTGTGCTGAATTCAAATCCATATGGTACAATTAGCTTTTCGTTTCTAAAATCTGTGAATACAGTAACACGATTACCCAATACATCAATAGTATAACTGTTTCCGGTGGTAGCACTAGGTATTACTGTAAAATAAGGATAAGTCAAGTCATAACCGTTTACTGACCAACCTGCAGAAGTTTTTTCAACTATAACACCGCTGTAGGTGGCTTTGCGGACCGGAGTCCCTGCACTCATTGTCAAATGATAATTTTCATTAGGAATCACCACAGTATCATTTATACTGGTAGGACTACCTTGATCTGCTAGTACATCAATAAACTTTTTATCTGTAAATGCGGCCAATCTGTGTACAAGATTTACCGTAATATTGTTTAGGCTAGTTCTTACCAGTGAGCTGGACTCTAATCCTAAGCCGCTTAGAAAACCTAAAATCCAATTTAGATAACCGCTGGCTCTGGTAGTTAGACCATTCTTAAATTCGCCGTTTAGAGTAACATCACCAGTAGCCCAACGTTTACCTGTAATTCTATGAACATACTGTAGCCCGTTTGTATTCGTCTTGACTATGCGGCTAGTGTCTGCGGTCATAGCAAAATAACGTGCTGGCTTCAGCAAGGCCATTGCTCTTTGTACAGCAAACGCATATTCGCTGCTGCGACGCCATGCAGTCTCCGCAGGTCCATGATCCCCAATGCTGAACCCACGAGCAAATTGTGCACTATCAAAATCACGTACCACCAAACGTAAAGGACTTACTAGATTACCTATAGAGTCTACAGGCACAGCTTGGCTAAAGCCAGGTCTAGCATATAATTGATTGGTGGTAGGACTAGCAGGATTCCCAACCATTCCTTGTGTTATACTAATAATCAAACTGGCTCGTTTTACAGGATCAGTCCAGGAATAATTAGCGTCCCACCAAGTTGGTTTGATCGAATAACCAAGCATTTCCCATGGATGAGTATGTGGTCTGTCGGTATCATAATAATATTTGTAGATGCCACGCCAGTATCCGGGTAATCTGGTATTACGTTCATTTACTATTCTGTTATAGTTGTAACTGAACTCGTCATTGTTTACAAAATTATTATTTGTGCTGTAATCAACCTGATTGCGACCAATCCACTTTAAAAATTCTGTACTTAATACACGATTGTATTCAGCTAGTGTATAATCTGTCAACCTATAGTACCCAGGAATAATACGGGTAAGGTCAAAAGTAACAGGGTTATAGTCTACTTTTAGATTGTTGTATATTCTACGTTCTAACTCTAGTAATAAATCATCGCGATAATCGTCGAATGCCGGAGTAAGACTACCATCGTGCCCTTGAATGACTTGAATAGGTTCGCGGTACGTATTGTCTAAATATTTTACTGGCTCAAATTTCGGGTATAGTCCTAATTTGGTTGGAGTCTCTGGAATAAATGACCCATCGGTATTGTCATACTCACGTATCACAATTTGTTGCCCAACAGTAAGAGAAACTGAGCTTTCTATGCGAATCAACCCACTGGTATCAAATTTATATTCTTTGTCCAATATCAATTGACGGTCATCTAAATGCACTAGAATAGCACGACTACTTGGAAAACTATCCTTGCTAAATGAACTCCCAACAGCGCCATAGCTACGTTTAACAGCATTGGTTATTGTGTCTAATATAACCGGCAGTCTGGTAATTTTGGTAGCTTTGCCTGAAGGTACCATATCACTATAATAAAAGGCGTCCCCAGGTTTTTTAGTTTGATTGATATTTTTAAGTATCGCATCAACACTGTCCACAATACGATCTGCACTCACTGTATCTAGTACTGTGCTTAATTCTAAGAACTTGTTTTTAAACTTGGTATACTCACGTTTAGCATACTCAAGACTATCAATAAAACTTAGCCTGTCATCAGTTAAGAACAACATAGCATAGGTCAACGGAGAGCTATGCTGCATAATAGACCCGGCACTATGATCTGTATCAATATCCCGTATATTTGATTGACCAATTGGACGCCCAATTAGTCCTTGGGTATTTTCTGCCACTCGAGTTAAATGACGACGTAGTTGTCCTAGATTGATATTGGTAATAGTTTCGTTTTGTGGATTAAATTCGAGATTGTCTGGAACTTCGTAGTAGGCCAAGCTACTGGCTGTTCTACTGTAGAATTCGATGTCGATGCGATCACCGGCAACTATGAAGTTAGGATCAATACGTAGACAGTGTTTTACGCCAACCTGTTCGTAATTATATTTCGAAGCCTGTGTCGGTGTTTCACGAGTCAATAAATCATTGTTTACGTAAACTCTTATATTTGGCCTATCTTCAGCAGCAGTAGGATTGGGTTCGGGTCTAGCCCCAAGTTCAATGTAGCTTGTATAACCATCATATACAGTACTAATGATTTGGTACTGTCGAGTAGGTCTAGGCTGCGCGATACCTATACTGTTCCACGGAGTCAATAATTCAAAGTCAGCTAGACCTACGTTTTTACGAACATAACCACGATTTACCGGAATAGTATAAATTTTGCTAGTGAATACTCCAAGTTCCTCGGTGTACTTAAATTGATCGGCTTCATAGTTATTCACAAAATTGATATCTGCAATGAAATCAGCAGCACCCTGGAAACTCATAGCAAATCCTAGTATAGGATCAATTGGGCTAGTTTCGCTGGTTTTGTAACTAAACAGTTTACTACCAGTGAATTCACTATTTGGAAAATATTGACTCAAACTGATAGTATTGTATAATCCAGTTACGCTATCAACACCCGGTAGTACAACATCAAATAAAGGAGCTTGGTTTCGGTCAGTTTTTTGTTGACTAAGATTCCAATGCTTGTTTAAGTAATGATATGTTCGATTACGATTAGCGCCTTTGGTAATAAAGATACAATGCCTGTTATCAGCGGTGCCCACAATGGTCAATAAAACCTTAGGTCTGATAAATTTATAACCACCTGCTGCAACGACGTTGGCAGCAAGATCCCTATCAATGGTGAATTCGTAATTATCTCGTACGGCGACCACTCGTCCAACAAATTGGTTGGCAGCATCAAATATATCCACTCCGGGAAACACCTGACTTAAAAACTGTGTGTTAGTTCCTCGAAGCTGGCGTAGACCTTGTTGTCCAGTTACATTACCTGTTACGGTACCAGTAAATGCAGTGCTAGTAGTTTGATCTTGATAATCAATTCTGTAAATCTTATTACGAACTACTTCATTGGTATCGTTTGCAAAAACTACTAGTTGACCCTGGCGCAGTATTAGCTTTTCACGAGCAAGCTCATCAAATGGTTTATTTTCGATCTGCGTAAATGCATTATTGATGGGTATTCTTACTGCGTTTACTACACGGTAGCTATCGCTGTCAAATAAAGTATCTACCAAGGATAAAAATACACGCCCCGAATTTATCAATTCTAGATTTGGTTTGAATTCAATGATAGGACGTTGTGCACGTCTTGTATTAGCAAACGTAAGTGGTAAACGATTGATTCTGTAACTTTCTATTATAGTATCTATGTGATACCATTTATTAGCTCTGGCCCAAGGGTTAAGATCAGCACTGGCCCTGTTTCCAACGATATAATCTTGATCTAGTGTGTCTGATCCAAATAAGTTTGTAAATGGGATCAATTGAATAGCAGTGCCTACACCTTCTACCACATAGATTTGATTCTGATACGTACTTGGTTGTACTGTGGTATCAAAGCGTATTTTTAATCCATTGGTAAATCTTATATTGTTTACTGTGTAAGTTTTCTTACCAATAATGTCGTTGTCAACGTTTATTGCAAGACTATTCTGATCAACAATACGTATTTCGCCACAGACATCGTCGGTATCATTATGATACCAAAGCACATTTAATGGCGCAGTAATCATTGGCATAAGTTGGAAAGTAACTCCAACTCTATAAAAATTACGCCCTTGACGATTTCCTGATAAAATTCTTACACGATAATTTTCTGCCAGTGTTCTCACAAAAGTCAAATGCACACGATTGGTTCCGTCTGGCAATCTTACAATATCAGTACGCCATACTCCTCTTCGATTGGCTTCTGCGATAACCATGCCGTTACGATCTGTCCAAGCAGAGTCGGCATTATTAGCGCCGGTAAAAATTACCAGTTTATCATCAGGATATATGTCTTGTGCATCAATAGTGGCACCATTGGTATAGACCATGTTGTCAATGGTGTTAAAGTCGACAGCAATAGCATAATTTACTTCTTCAGCTAACACTAGATCAATAAGATTATCCTGTGCATCACTAAAAGGCACAGTGAATGTCATTGACTGACCAATTTCGATACCGTTATTAGTCACACCTAGAATTTCTCTGGTGCTTACCTGTGGAAGGAAATCATTTATACCATCAATGCCTGGCTGTGTTTGAATGAATAATTTGCCACGGTGAAATGATCCGGCTGGTAGGGTAAATGTGTAGGTTTGACCTCTAGTCAAATACAAAGTAGGATTACCGGTTAGGCTTCCCACGCTGTACCGACGAGAACCAGTGCTGGTATCTATGTTAAAATTAAAAACATTGCCTGCGAAATCCGGCGTGTTAGAGCTAACGGTTACTGTAGGGGGACCACTTGGTAACCAGTAATATTGACTGTAATTTACTAGCTTGTCAAGGTTGATGAACGGATCAAAACTGTAAAACTCTGATTCAAATAATCTATCATGGTTAGTAGTATTGCCACCGTAGTATTCAATCTTATTGATAAGGTCGATGTAATCGGCAACAGCATCAATTTCGCCGTCCTGCTTAACTACAACACCGGGCTCAAGTTGATAATTTTGTCTACGACTGGTAGGCTCTTGTTTAAAGTTATCTGTACTTAAACTGCTGGGACTGAAACGTCTACCAACGAATCCATCGATACGTCTGGTACTAGGCTCGCTAACAAGTTGATCTAAGGTACTACCTAAAAATTTACGATTGGTATCAGTTCTAAATATACCCGGCAGAAAATCCAAAGTCTTTCTTGTAACAGCCATAACTTATTCCATTAGATCCCTATGCTACGATTCGAGTCCGACAACGATTGAACAATCTGCCCAGCTGTAATAGCTGTAATAACTTCAACATCATTTACCGTAGCAGCACTGATCAATAATTCATTGGCTTCTGCATTGATTTGGTATAGGGTACCAAAGTCAACATTAGAATCTTTTGGTACAATGGTTATACTGGCTACATTAGGACTTAATTCTTTGTGCAAGTATGCAGCTAATTCACTAAAGTAGAAAGTTTCACCAAAATCCCAATTGGCAACATCAAAATATCTATTGATAGCTGATATAACATCTAATTTGATATCGGCATCACTTAGATTGAGGTTAGCATTTTTTACTACTTTAAAGATAGCTTGGTATTCAGCGGCAGCCTTATTACCAAATAAAGGCTTGAATACTGCACTATGAAATATCATAGCATCACTTATTACTTTATAATTTTCTAGATCGCTTAGGTTGTTAGCTAACTCTGTACCAGTAGGCGCAGTTGGCTCCGGTACTACACCACTGGTGTCCTGTATATAACGTCTATAATCTAGATCATAGCTGTTTAACAATACATAGATATCAATGATATTACTGATATTAGGATCAATCCTATGTGTATTTGGACTATTGTGTCTGTACTGGAAATACAGAGATTGACGACCCATATAAGCTATGTACTTAGGACTAGTATTAGCCGGAGTGGTAATTTCCTGTATTTGCTTAATCTTAGCACTATCCAACACTATACGATAAAATTTATTAGAAGCACGAATGTAGAATAACTGCCCTACTTCAAAATTACGCTTCATGGCTTCTATGTCACGTAAACTATTAAGACTACTAATTATAGATTTATTGTCTACTATCTGGTATTGATCGTATTTGTCGTATAGGCTAATCAGCTCAAAGAAAACAAGTTTATCTTTTGGCTTGGCACCTTGGGCGTACAGCACAGCGTTTCTGCTGGTCTTAATAATATTTTCTACTTCAGTTAAAGAATTTATGCTAAAGCTCAAACGCGATACAAAATGATCTAGATCGGACTGGCTGGGGTAATCACCAGTGTATGTGTAATAAAAATTGTTTACACTGTCTGCATATGATTCAACATTGGCACCCATAATCGTAGTGCTTAATCTCTGTGTGTTTAAAACTATAGTTTCAAACATGAATGGGTTATCAGGAACACCGTCGTCGTTGCCATCATAGAAAGTCAAATATACGCCACGGTTATCTATGTAACCATCAGACCTACGAATTGGTTTGTGCACAGCCCAACTATAATCTTTGCCCAATGGCAGTCCACTTTTGCCCGGTACTGCATTTACTTTAAGAATGTTTACATGATCACGTATGACTCTGTTATTAAAGTTGTCATAGGTAAACAAGGATTCATCGTAGAAAAAGTTAGTTTCTTTAACACTATGAAAAATATACTTTAAACTCTTGTAACTAACATAGTATTGTTTACCTATTATATCGTAGTCAAATTTTACTAACCAGTCAGTGCTGTAAGTGATTTCGTCGCTGGGAATCAACACCCAGGCTGGTAGTTTTTTATTATATCCTAGTCCAAAATTTTTATAACCTGATATCAACTGTGTAATTTGATCGACCAGGCTGTCAGGTATGTCATTTTTAAATACCGGAATTACTGTATCAACAATAGCACCACCTGGTACTTTTACACTCAGTGTAACTGGCCCTAACCCATTGCTGAGATTACCTACTCCGCCATTGGCACCATCGCCAGTTATATTAGTAATTGCAGCATATAACACACGACTACTGTCTGGATCGTCAGGAGTACCAGGTACAAGATTGTTCACACTGTTAAAATAAAAATTGTCAGGGGCCACAAATCGAATCATGGCTCCCACAGTAAGATATTTGTTTTGACCTGTACCGGTTAAAAATATAGGAAAACTATTGTACTTAAAATATCCAGTGGAACCACTATCACCAGTGGTACTTAAATTCCATTCTAATTCGGTTTTGACCTTACCGCTACCAAAACTGGCAATGTTTATAGTTCCGCCCACCGCCACACTGGTTTGGCTGACATAATGATATTCGCCGGGCAGAACACCGGTAGTATCCCAGGTTATTGTGCCTGATGTAATACCATTGTCGTTTATTAAGCCCGATGTAACAACATTGGCTGTACCTGCTACCCTTGCACTCTTAATGTACAACGGATGCCCTGGAGTATCAATACGAAATGTCAGCTTGTCGCCACTAGCAATGTTAAGTGTTGGATTATATACTATAGCAGCATTACTAAATTTATAACTTGGCCCAGCTGAGGTAACTTCAAATTTTACATCATGTACAAATTCTTTACGTTCTAAATTACTGCTTACAAACACAGTACCTAGATTGTTATCAGTACTACCAAACTGAATAAAGTTAGTATTGCCCGTGAATGTAATTTGATAAACTTGATCATTGACCATGTTACTGGCATCAATGTCAACTTCTGGTGGTGGTTCCGATGCTGTCTTTGCGTAATAATTATGCATGAGATCTTTACCAGCAATGATGTCAGGAACCAATTGGTTATAAATTACACGTCTTATATCAAACAAGTTATTAAAATTAAATGTGAATTGATCCACAGATTCTTCACTGTAGAGCACACCGTCTGATCCAAAAATATTGGTACTGCTGTATTTGCCTGTGGTATCTAAGATGTCAAGATATCTACTTAGACCTGAGCTAGTTCTATTGATGGCCTTGACCTTAGTGATAGTGCTATAACTAGTGTAGGGGAAGGTATTGTAGTCTTCCCCGGTTATCATGCGATTTTGTGTATAGAAAAACTGTGGTGCTCTTTGTTTAATATCGTCAACTGACTCACGTGTGTTGGCATTGGCCACTGTGTATTTGAGACTAGCGCGGAAAGTAATTGTTTCTACACGATTGTAACGGCTAACGTAGTCAAAACTCACTTGTATACCGCGCATTTCGTCTGGTGTAATTCTATATGTTAGACCGTTGCTTACTCTATAGTATAGTCTAAAATTGCCTCTTGGAATATTTGTAAACGCACCATCACCGAATACCAAGCTAATTTGATCGTTGCTTCTAGAAGTTACTTGGTATAAATTACGATCTTGAATCTGATTGTAGATAACATTTACACCAGCAGTACTAGGTACCTGCGTCCACATATCATCCACAGCACCGGTGTCAGTTACGCTGTATAACCAAACATCACTATTGTTTATGTTGTTTACGTCTACATTTACTACTTTGTTAGCAATAACTTCATTTACTGCAAAATCTAAACTTGCTAGTTCACCTTGTTTAAAATGTAAAAAGAAACCTGTATTATTGCTGCCGTTGCCTTCTCCATCATTGAAATAAAGTAGATTAAATGGATTATCTATGCGTGGTGCAGATTCGTAAATGTAAGTTTTATTAGCACTGGTGGCACTGACTACTTCAAAGCTGGTATCTCTACCATCGACCTGTGTATTGAATCTATAGACTGGCACAACGTTTGGTGTAACGTTTATACTGTATTCTTCGGTACGCAACCCATTGACCATGGCTGTTCTAGAGGGCTTACCAACAATCTGACTAGTTACTAGACTGGCATTCATAATAGCAGTAAATTGATCGTACCAGCTGTCGTTGCCAGGATCTGCCCAATTTATAATAGTGTTACTGATATCTATACCATCATTATCATAAATGGTTTCTGTGGTACTGATACTTTCAATTTTCATATAACCTGACGCACACACTGTACGCTTGGGATTATAACTTACTAGGCGTGCTAACTTGAGTATACTATCTCTGCGTTCAGCGGTGTCAATGAAGTTTTCTCTAGCATTTAAATCTGTTCTAAATGCAAGGCTTTGTCCAAAGAAAGCTATAAGATCAATTAAGGCTATAAATTCTGAACTTTCAGTGAAATCATTGAAATCTTCTGGGTAATTCAACTTGATATAGTCAATCATGGTCTTACGCAGAGTTTCAAAGTCGTAGGCAGTGAAATCAGCTTCGCGGAAAGTTTGGTAAACTTTCTTCCAGTTTTCTGCGCTTAGTAAACCAGTTTGACGTGAGATTATGGCCATATTAGTTGTGTAATTTAAGTATTTATTCTGAAAATTATAGTATCAGATAACTACTCCGTTATCAATGTGCGTGTATTACGATCAAATTTTAACATCAAAGATCCCAATTGATTGTCCATAACATAGCGTAATGCTACTTCAATCTGTATACCATCAGTATAATCGGTTATAGCAACGTCCTCTACTGACAGCCTAGGATCATATCCGATTACTCTACGCACATCATCTGCTATGATTTTTTTTGTACTATCATTGAAAGGTTCAAATAGAATATCCCATACTATGGTACCAAAATTTGGATTCATTAGTTTTTCACCACGGCGTATATGAAAATGATTAAACAAGTCCTGTTTGACTAACTCAAAGTCAGTGAGTTTAAATTTTCTAGCGCGATTATATGTACTAAAACCGTAGTAAGTGGGCATAATATGTATTTAACCCTTAGGCTTTCCCACCTAAATACTCCACAGCATATCGTCCACGATTGAAATATGTAGCACCGGTGGTTTTATTTGCATCCTGACCAACACCGGTGTCTCTCCAGTCCTTAGCACCTTTGGCCCCTAGTAGCTGAGCTACAGCAACCATACCGCCTTTGGTGGCAGCATCATCGTCAGGTCTAATAGCACCATTGCGTTCCATTGAAGCATACAGTTTACTATGATAATTTTGTACTGCTTTTTCCTGTACACCACCACTAGATAGAAAATCGTCCTTGCTACCTATACCATCTTTACCAGTCCAACTGCTTTCGTATTGTACCGCTTTAGTGCCATACTGTTTATAAGCACTAGGATGAATGTAACCTGTGTCAACTAATGCAGCCGCGCCCATTTGATAACGTCCGAGATAATTACCATTGGTTTTTTCAACCACACCATAGTCTAACCCCGACTCCGAGTAACCAATTTGAGTCAGCAATCCTCTATATTCCTGCTGCGATAAGTCACCTAGCCCACTACTAGGGTTTGGCGCATTTGCACCTTTTAGTAAGTGCTCAGGAGCTGCTTTGCTTAATTTATTGCGTTGAGCTTGTTCTATACCCGGACTGCCTTCAGCGTCTGGCGTTTCACTTAAGATAGGATTGCCTTGACTATCTGTTACTGCACCACCTGTTCCGCTCACTACCGGAGTACCGCGTGAGGTTGTGCGACTATTGCTAGGAGCAGATGAACCTTCTTTGTATGGCGGACTACCTTCTGTTACATCTTGGTTATCACCTTCACCGCCTTCGTTACTGTTAGAACTAGAACTGCTGGTTCCTGCTTTACGTGGCCATGGTTCGTGTGTCGGAACAATCTTACTAACACTCTTAATCTTGTTTTCTTCTACTTGCCATTGACCGTTGCCATCCTTTTTAGTATCAGCACTGCTTTTGAGTGGTAGGTCGCGAGGTTTGTTTATACTAGGACCTTTACCAGAGTTAAGTAATATCTTTTCTCCACTGACTGTAAGTACTTTGCCAGTTGTTATACTACCTCCAGCTGTGGTCATGATATCTATGGCACCTTCACTGCCTATCTTTACGCTACCGCCAAATATTGTAGTATCTTTGTCTGTGCGCGAGGTCAGGGACTCTGATTCAAAGTTTATGCTTTTCTTGGCTTTTACTCTGATGTCACCTTCTACCTGCAGATTAAAATCCTTGTCCACATGCCAGTTTACATCAGCCTGTGTACGTATGTTTAAATTATTAGCACTATAGATATTAAGGTGACCGGCGTTGGTCATTTCTATCCAGACGCTGCCATTGCTATTGGCTATATAAAGAATTTTTTCTTTGTCATCCATTAAGATTTGATGGCCGCCTGCACTGCGCCAGCGAGTTAAATTATTATTACCACTTTCGTCACCATCATCTAATACAAAACTATGTCCACCTAATCTAGTAGATACTTTACGCTCAGCAGTTTTAGCATTGGCAGCGGGTGGCTTGCCTTTGGTACGACCCGGTGTGCTGATACCAAATACACCAGCTGGTGTTTCGCGTTGGCTACTACTTTGAATAATACCTCTGGTCTTGGTTAGGTTTTCTCTATCGGTTCCTTGTTCTACCAGTATTTTGACCTGAGGTTCGTGTATGGGTTTCTTTTCTTTGGTAAACTGATCAAATTTGACTTCGTCACGGTATTCATTGAACTCGGCAACCGGATAAGGTAAGCCTTGCTTAACAACTTTCTTGAGTTGTTCATCTTCTATTTTGTCTATGCCTTCAATATCTTTACTAGCTCCTATAGCAGGAACCATATGATGCCCTAGTTGATTAGGCACGCAGGCAAACCAAAAGCCTCGTTCGGGATCACCAGCTAAAAATGTGCAGATAACAAAATTTTCTAAATCTGGTACGTTATACCACATACCATAGGTATGTCGTACTCGACTAAATTTATTTTCTTTACTACCAGACTTACTTTTACCATCCGGGGGATCTTGTACAGTACTGCCTAAGAAAGGACTAGCATACCACACTGTGCGCCAATTGTTTGGTAAACTTGGGTCACCACCTAAGTCAGGTATCCATACTTGTAGTCTGCCGGATCTAGTAGGATCACGATTTTCTTTTACTATGCCAAGGTATGGACCAGCATCAAAACGCACACCCGGTGCATCTTCTTTTCTAACAAATTCGGGTACTGTACGACCTAGTCTTGAATCGGTATTATAACTCATCTATTATCCGAGATAAAAATCATCGTTGTTAGCTTCTCTGGGTTCTTGGTCGGCTGCTGCCACTAACCCAGAATCTGGAGTTGCAAAATCTATACCAGCCACTGAGCTGTCCCCTGGGTCAGTATAGTAATCAACAAAATTATTAGGATCTTCTTCGCCGTAACCTCGTTGACCACGTATGGCATCTCTGGCAGCACCCTGTGCTGCCATGCGTTCACTATCATAGGCTGCTTGAGCTTCTGGCGGAAGATCATAACCACGCTGACCACGTATGGCATCTCTTGGGTCAACTGCACTCATTGGTGAACCTTGGCCACCGCCACCCACCGCATCGTCGGGTTGCTCAAACAGGCGCACCATGTCTAAATTTTGATAAAACATACCACGTTCAAAATGATTTTCAACCGTAATAACCTTGTAAAGACCACTAAAAGTGTTTTCCCCGTCTGACGCAAAATTATATAAACCTGTGTCTTGGTTGATGTCGTCGGGTGTTCTAAAACGCAACTTAACAAATACTTCATGCTGATCCATACTGATACTACTGCCCGAGCCACCGCCCGGGGGATAAAATACATCATCCTGTTTGATAAAATCAGGATCTCCTGCTACTTTCATTTTAACATTGACCATGTCTCCGCGACTGCTGCTCATGATACTCTTATACAGGTCATTGGCTTCAACTTGCTTTTTGGTAACATTAGTAGCTTGGCTGGTTTCTTGTGTGTGTTGACTAACAGTGTTGGTACGAAGATTTTGAGCACTACCAGACTCGCCAGATGCCACTGAATCTTCTTTGTCCTGTTCCTCGTCTTTTTCCGACACAGTACCTGCTTGATTTTTTTGTTCGTAGGCGGTAATAGCAACAAAAAACATAACATTAAAATCGATATCTAAATTTAAGATGTCTTGATTTTTTCCTGTGTACATATAGTCATATTCTTTGCTCCACTTATTAGGTAGTGCACGTTTACTCTGCATAAACTTGGTATTGTAGTACTGATATGTTTTTACATGAAATGTAATAGTTTTTTGATATGTCTTTCTTATA
>Ga0172372_10001908_pt1 | contig 32024 bp, 27 predicted proteins | sample LakKiv5m_2_FD_114544 | JGI IMG/M metagenome (GOLD analysis project Ga0172372, IMG submission 114544) | Freshwater microbial communities from Kabuno Bay, South-Kivu, Congo - kab_092012_9.5m | ecosystem: Environmental > Aquatic > Freshwater > Lake | place: Democratic Republic of the Congo... | reverse complement strand
CCCCTTCCTCTACTTCCACCAGGGAACTAATATCTATCATCAGTTGATCCATAGTAATCATACCAATCTGCTTAACTCTTTGACCCTGCACCAATACATCCATTTGGTTAGAAAGACTTCTGGTCACTCCATCAGCATAACCAATACCAACTACTCCAATTCGCATTTCTCTGGGAGCAATAAATTTATGCCCATAACTTACCCCTGTTCCTTTACTAATTGTTTTTATATGTGTGATTCTCGCTTTTACCTGTAGTGCGGGACGCAGTTGCAAATGATTTCTCTGGTGAGCAGCTGGATAAAGTCCATAAATGGCTAGTCCCGCACGCACCATGTCATAGTGTAATTCTTTGTTCCCTAGGGTAGCAGCAGAATTGGCTAGGTGTAAACTTGGTATTTTTATGCCCATTGCCCTAATTTGAGCGATCGCCTGTTGGAATCTTCCATGCTGTTGTTCCATAATTGTGGTATCAGGACTATCCGCTGTAGCAAAGTGAGAATAAACACTAGCAATATGTAACCGAGGCAGTCCTTGCACCAACTGAGCAAATTCACCTGCTTGTTGCCAGTCAGCACCTAGTCTTGACATTCCTGTATCTAACTTAATATGAACTGGCAATTTATAATTATAGTCAATAGAATTTAATAAATCAGAAAATATTAAAGCTTGTCCTGGACTACATAAAGTAGGTTCCAGTTGCCAAGAGGTGATAGCATGAATTTGTTCTGGTGTATGGGTAGCACCCAAAATCAGGATTGGGGCCTTAATTCCAGCTTCCCGCAATTGAATACCCTCGGTAACTGTAGCTACTCCTAGCCAGGTGGCCCCCGCCGCTAAAACAGTTGTAGCTACAGTAACAGCACCGTGTCCGTAGGCATCCGCCTTGACCACAGCCATCAATTGGGTTCCTGGGGATAAAAACCCTACTAACTGCTTCACATTATTAGACAAGGCTCCTAAATCAATTTCTACCCAGGCACGTTGTGAAAACCAAGCGTAAGTATCTTGCACAATAAGCATTTTCATGTAATCTCCCTGTTTTGAAAGTGGGGAGATGTAAAATTTATTTAACCACCATTTTTAACCTTTGGGCTGTCTCATCTGTCTAAAAAGGTATATTTGTGTTAGAATGTTCAAATATAATACCTTGAGCTAAAATCAATGGGGAAGGTTTTAGTCCTAAACGCCTCCTACGAACCGCTCAACATTACCACTTGGCGACGTGCCATCGTTTTGTTGATTAAAGGCAAAGCAGAACATGTGGAACACAATGGCAAATTCCTCTGTTCCGATTTTCCACTGCCAACCGTAATTCGGTTGCGTCATTATGTCCGCGTTCCATACAAAGAAATCCCACTTACACGTCGAAACATTTTTCACCGTGATAGTCACACTTGTCAATACTGTGGCTGTACCGGTGATGATCTGACATTAGACCATGTAATACCCCGATCTCGTGGTGGAGGTGACACTTGGGAGAATATTGTTACTGCTTGTGTACGTTGCAACGTCAAAAAAGGCTGTCGCACCCCCCAAGAAGCCCGGATGCCATTACGGTATCCGCCGCGCCAACCTCATAGTAGTCTCTACTTTGAGGTAACGAAACATCTGAAAAGTGGACTTCATCAGGAGTGGCAAAAATATGTTATAGGACTTTAACCAATTAACTGGGAATGGGGATGTTTGGGTGAAAAGGATTAAACAGATCATATAGATATATAATTCCATAACAATTAGAACTGTCCGCACCATGTTGAATTCTAGTGTTTCTCAAATTGAGACTTTCACGCTGACCACAGAGCCAAAGGGGGAGGATATAGAAATAGAGACTACGATGGTTGACATTCCTCCACTGCATCGAACTCAGGCGCTACCATCTAATGGTGATGGGAGCATTCCTAGTGCTTCCCGTTCCCTGGGCGCTCAAAAGTCAGAAGAATTACAAAAAACTCTTCTCGCCCACCGACACGAGCGCCATTTGGTCATCCTCCAAGACTTTCCTGACCCAGATGCTCTCTCTAGTGCTTGGGCATATCAACTCATTGCTCAACAGTATGACATCAAGTGTGAAATTATTTATGCGGGCACTCTCAGCCATCAGGAAAATATCGCTTTAGTTAAACTCACTGCCTTACCTGCTCAACGCTGTACAGCACAAAGCATTAAAACCAAAGATTTGGTTTCTTATCAGGGTTTTGTCTTGATTGATAATCAAGGAACTACTTCTGCTTTAACGTCTGCCCTTCAGCAAGCTGGAATCCCTTTGATTACCCTGGTAGATCATCATAGTTTACAGGGGGAACTCAAGGCCGAGTTTACTGATGTTCGTCCATACGTGCGAGCAACAGCAACTATTTTTACCCAGTATTTACAGTCAGGTCTACTCACCCTGGATAGCAGTATGGGACAGCATGTGAAATGTGCTACAGCATTGATGCATGGGTTAAGATCTGATACTAATCGGTTAATGCAAGCCCAGGAAGAAGATTTTATGGCTGCTGCATACCTAAGCAAGTTCTATGATGCTCAACTACTTAATGCCATTCTACAAGCTAATCGCTCTAAGCGTGTAATGGATGTTATTGAGCGTTCTCTGAAAAATCGCATTGTCCAGAATAACTTTTCTATAGCTGGTGTTGGTTATTTGCGGTATGATGACCGGGATGCCATACCTCAAGCGGCGGATTTTTTGGTGACAGAAGAAAATGTGCATACTGCCATGGTATATGGAATAGTGCATGATGAGGACGATGAGTTGGAAGTGGTGATTGGATCCTTGAGAACTACAAAGTTGACCTTAGATCCGGATGAGTTTATTAAAGAAGCCTTTGGACAAGATAGTACGGGAAGATTTTTTGGCGGTGGACGCACTGGCGCTGGTGGGTTTGAGATTCCCATGGGATTCCTGTCTGGTGGTAATGAGAATTCCGCATACGCTAAGATTAAGTGGGAAGTTTTCGATGCCCAAATTAAACAGAAACTATTAAAACTAGTCAATCCCAAGGATAACCCAATCTAGTTAATACATGGCATGGACTTCTTTACACGCTAAAATACATCGCACAATCCGGAATCGTCATTTATTTGCACCCCATGAACATTTATTGGTTGCCCTATCCGGTGGACAGGACTCACTGTGTTTAATTAAGTTGTTGGTGGACTTACAAGTTAAATGGAAGTGGAAACTGGCGATCGCCCATTGTGATCATCGTTGGCGAGAAGATTCCCAAGCGAACGCGGATCATGTAAAAAATCTAGCAACTAGTTGGGATTTACCATTCCACTTACAAATTGCTACTGATCCGGTAAATAGCGAAGCTGATGCTAGGAATTGGCGATATAGAGTATTTAGGGAAATTGCTGAAGATTATGGTTATAAATACATCGTTACGGGACACACCAGTAGTGATCGAGCGGAGACCTTAATATATAATCTGATTCGGGGAACTGGTGCTGATGGTTTACAGTCCTTAAACTGGGAAAGATCTTTAGGGGAGAAGACGATGTTAGTTCGTCCCCTGTTAGAGATTACCCGGGAACAAACTGGAAAATTTTGCCAAGACTTTGACCTACCAGTTTGGGTGGATAGCACAAATCAAAATTTACAGTACCCCCGAAATCGTATTCGTCAGCAGTTACTCCCCTATCTTGCAGCAAACTTCAACCCCCAGGTGGAATTCCATTTATCTCATACAGCAGAGTTGTTACGAGCAGAAGTAGAGTATCTAGAACAAGTAGCTCACCAGTTGCGGTTACAAGCCTTAACAAAGTGTGAAAATGGTGATTTACGTCTGAATCGTCATTTATTGAAACAACAGCCCTTAGCTCTCCAACGCCGGGTGATCCGTCAAATATTGCAGGAAGCGTTACCACAAACCCCAAATTTTGATCATATTGAAAAAATCACAGATTTAATTAACGCCCCCAATCGTTCTCAAAGTGATCCTTTTCCTGGTGGTAGCATAGCAATAGTAGAAAATGCTTCCATAGTTATTCAACAACCCATTCTAACTCCAAGAGAAAAAGAAAGTTAGAATGGGCCACAACCCACTTGGAAAACTCCCGAAAATATGGTCAGCAAACCGGACTTTGTAACAGACCCTCGCCAGAACCGACATGGCAAATTACCAGAAAATGCTGATGCTAAAGGTCTCAATCAATCCCCTTCCTTAAAAAAGGTTCGCGGTATTGCTTTGGGAGGTTTTACCAAGTGTGATGTACCTCCGAATATACCCAGTTTGAGTATAGAGGAGGTTTTGGGCGATCGCTTATCTGATCTCAATATTCCCATTGTTTCCGATTTACCCTTTGGTCATGATAGCCCTAATGCAGCTTTACCTGTGGGGGTAAAAGCAACATTAGATGCAGATCAGGGAATATTAGAAATTGTCCATGAAATTAAATCCATTTGCGATAACAACGAGCAGTAATTAAATAAGGATGAAAAACTTCTACAAATTTAGTTTGTAATGTCTGAAAAAACCTATCTAGCAATTCTGGTTCATCATGGTGAAAAGGATATTCTTGATTAAAACCTTTAAAGAAATACCAATTCATAATGATTTTTCCTGCATCATCTAAAGACTGATGAAATGTAAGTACTTGCTGAATAAGATCTGGTAAATGCTCTAAAACATCAAAACAAACAATAGTATCAAATATTTCTGAACTAGGCATTTCTTGACACAAAATTATTTTTTTGTCTAACCCTAATTGTTTAGCTCGATATTCGACAAACTCGCAATTAATCGGATTAATATCAAAATAAAACACCTCTTTAACATTTGGCGAAAGTGCAGCACCAATAGCATGAGTACCAATTCCCCCACCAAAATCTAATACCCTACCTTGGGCATATTTGGCAATTAATAGTAAAGTATTACCAATATAATCATGACTGTTTAAATGCCAAACTCCAAGCTCAAAAAGATACTCATTTTTCACCTGATACTGATAGAAAGCTGTAGCTTTTTCCCAGTCAAAATCTTTATGGCCTAACTCAGCCATTTCTTTTTGACCAGCAGCTAATTTACTTTCTAATGTTTGCTCATCCAAACTTAAAAATCCCTGAAGATGTTGCTTTAAACTAAAAGCATCTTCCCAAAAGCTATTTAAAAAAGATGGAATAGGTGGTGTGATCATATTTTTCTACCTGCTGAATACAATAATTTAGCTAAATCATGCGTAATATTTGATATTATGCCCAAAAGCACATCAATTTCACAATTGTATCGGAAATTGACCTAAACTGCTGTATGATTCTAAGTACACACTTTAGCCTAAGTGCTGTACCTTTGTATTTTTAACATATTTTCATTGATAGGAGATCAAAATGCCTAGTGTTCAGGAAAACTTAAATAAATGGTCTAATTACGATTGGACTCAACAGGGTAATGAATGGTCGAGTTCATGGGGTGGAACAGATAACTGTTTTTTTGGAACTATACATCCGCGAATTAAAACCTTTATTCCTGAGACAAAAACAGGAACAACAATATTAGAAATAGCTCCTGGTTTTGGACGTTGGACACAATACTTAAAGGATTATTGTCAAGATTTAATTATCGTAGATTTAACTGAAAAGTGTATTGCCGCTTGTCAAGAACGCTTTGCAGATTGTTCTCACATTACATATCATGTCAATGATGGAAAATCATTAACCATGATTGAAGATGAATCTATTGATTTCATTTTTAGTTTTGATTCCTTAGTCTATGTGGAAAAAGATGTCATTAAATCCTATTTACAACAGATAGCCCTGAAACTTAAACGCAATGGTGTAGGATTTATCCATCATTCTAACTTGGGTAATTATCTCAATCCCGCTACTGGAAAGCTAGAGGTAGAAAACATTCATTGGCGAGCAGAAAGCATGAGTGCTAAACTATTTGAGCAATACTCCCAAGAGGCTGGCTTACAATGTTTTCACCAAGAAATAGTTAATTGGTGTGGCGATATTTTGTGTGATTGCTTTTCCTTAATTACACCAAAAAACTCTCAATGGAGTCAACCCAATCATGTAATTGAAAATCCAAATTTTGGTGCAGAAGCTCAACGTTTACGCCAAGTATCATAAAATAATTGGAGGTAAGCAAGATGCTTACCCCAAAAGATTTTGAATATTTTGCTGTCATATCATGTTCAGTAAAAACAGATAAGGAATAAGCAAACTATTGATTTTTTCTTATCTGTGTAAAATCTTCTCAAACCATTGTTCTACACGAGCGCCCATTGCTGCCAAAGAATATAAACTCTCTGCTTGCTGGCGACAATTTTGACGATCAATAGTGTGTACCCGTTTAACAGCATCTATTAAACCTTGTACACTATCTGGCTCAACCAAAAACCCAGTTTTGCCATCTTCCACTATTTCCACTAAACCGCCCCGACTATAAGCAATCACCGGTACTCCACAAGCTAAAGATTCTAAACCTACAGTGGGGAAAGCGTCTATCCAGTGGGGAGTAGCTAACATAGCTTGACATTCCCTCAGTCCCGCTTGTAATTCGTTTGTAGAGACAAATCCTTGGTAATCTATCTGTGCATCGGGATACGCTTGACGAACTTGCTGCCAATATTCCTCATTTTGCATCAAACCAAAGATTTTTAGAGGCATTCCTAAAGTATTTGCTGCTGCTACCGCATCTTCTAAACCTTTTTCTGGTGCTATGCGGCCTACCCAACCTAAGCTATTACCAGGTTGATCACAAAACTGATACAAAGACAAGTCTAATCCATTAAATAAACAAACACATTCATCAGGGCAAGGAAAAGTTGCAGCTTGTGTTTTTGAGTGAACACCAATAGCATGGGCAAACTGAGTTGCTACCTTGGCAATCATATCATCCATTGCATCCAGTAAAGAACTCATACTAATTAAATGGGCAACTGAACGATGAAAAAATTGCGTTAAATATAATGGCAACCAATCATAGCTAAAATTCAAAATTAAATCATAATTTCCCTGTACTTGATAAGCATAACTCCACATATTTGCTAAAACTGAATTTGTCGGAATCCCTATTTCTGCATCATACTTTTGATCTTGGGCGGCATTTTGTGTATTTCCGGGTATTTCTATCAAAGGTAACGAACCACTGCGAGAACCTGCTGGTGCGACAATATCTATTGTGTGTCCTCTTTGCTGCATTGCTTTGACAATATTGGGGAGGGTGACTTCTATTCCACCACCTAACCCTGAACCCAAAGCACCAACACCTGTGGACATAAATAATAATTTGTAAGTCGGTTGACTCATCATTAATATCCTCAATCAAAAATTGCAGTTATCATCATACATGAGTAACTCTACAAATTAAATAGGAACACTATATTTTTGTGATAATTCTTCAGCCTCCAGTGATTAATTATTTTTGCTTTGACATCGGGTAATTAATTTACCAATCTGAGTTTTATATATTGCGGCTTTGATTAAATGCGTGCAAGCATAATATATGTAGCCATTTAATTAGGCTATTAAAAAATCTAGCAACTAGTTGGGATTTACCATTCCACTTACAAATTGCCACTGATCCGGTAAATATCGAAGCTGATGCTAGGAATTGGCGATAGTCCTTAGCTCTCCAACGTCGGGTGATCCGTCAAATATTGCAGGAAGCATTACCACAAACCCCCAATTTTGATCATATTGAAAAAATCACAGATTTAATTAACGCCCCCAATCGTTCTCAAAGTGATCCTTTTCCTGGTGGTAGCATAGCAATAGTAGAAAATGCTAGTTATTCAACAACCAATTCTAACCCCAAGAGAAAAAGAAAGTTAGAATGGGCTACAACCCACTTGGAAAACTCCCGAAAATATGGTCAGCAAACCGGACTTTGTAACAGACCCTCGCCAGAACCCACTTGCCAAATTACCAGAAAATGCTGATACTAAAGGTCTCAATCAATTCCCGTCCTTAAAAGATGAGTTGTATCTGAGGTTTTATTTGTCCTCACCCGAGGAATTTGCCCTACCCTTAATTAGCATCAAGGAGGTAATAGAAGTTACTCCCAATCAAATCATACCCATTCCTAACACCTCCCCATTGGTTTTAGGAGTAGTCAATTGGCGAAGTCGGTTAATTTGGGTAGTAGACTTAGGAAAGTTTATGGGAGAAATGATACCTTTAAATCTAGAACGTAGATCACAAGTATCAGTTATTACGACTGAGTATGAAGATGCCATAATTGGTTTAGCAGTAGACCATATCTGTGCTACATTTTGGTTAGATATGGAATCTGTAGTAGCTCCAACCGATGTGCCAGATGACATAGTTCCTTTTGTTCACGGGGAATGGCTAGATAGTGAAAATAACAAGTCCGTAAAACTGATTAATCAAAAAATAATTCTGCAAAGCGATAAATGGTCACGTATGGTCAAATTTAATCAGGAGGGGAAATGATAAATACAGATGAGCCAAATTCCAAATATCAGCAGGCATTAACAGCTTACATAAGAGGTGATTATCAAAGTGCTGCTACTCTAATAGACCAAGTAGTCAGCATTTTAGGAGAAGACCCTAATTCCCACCTGTTGCGGGGTAATATATACTATGCTCTAGGAAAATTTAAGGTTGCCAAAGCGGAATATGATCGGGTACTGGGTTTAACAAATAATCAAGAAATACTAGGTTCAGCTCGTCAAAAATTGCAAGTGATTGAACAGGAGCTAGTCACTGACAGCTCTGCTTTAAAGAGTGGTTCTGATGGTGCTTTCATTGGAGATCCCAGTAGTGTGGAACAACTGTTTTCCGATATAGAAGAAAATGATCCATCACACCTTTTGGAATCAGATAAAAAGTATAGTTATAACGATATGGACAAAATTGAATTCCTGGTTAATTTCGATGAATTTGATGATTTAAAAAGTATTTCATCTTGGGAACCGGTAGAAATGGATGAAAACATAGATACCCATGATGAATTAGCTGGTAACCATAACCAAAGGTTACTAGAAGATAAATCCGTAAGTACCCAAGATCCATTACCAGAGAATGTTCCCGTTCGACAAAATTCTTCCTTAAATGCTGTTTTAAAAAAACAGCAGTGGTCTACCGCACTAGTAGTAGGTTTTACCTCAGCCCTAACAGCTGCTGTAGTTGGCTTTGGAACCAGCTCATGGGTATCCCAACGTGAATGGATGAGAAATGCCAATTGGGGAGTACCGCTAGGTGCTGGAATTATAGGTGGAATCACTGCTGCTTCCATGGGTGGTCTGGCACATCAATCTGTTCGACGTGCTTTTCAGGAACAAAACTCCGGTCAAGCCAAAGAGTTAGCAGTCACTCTTAACTCCGTAGTAAATATGACCCAATCCCTAGAGGAAGTCAGGAAAATAGGTAAAGCAGCTCAAACCTCGGTTCATCGCGTTAATGACATTAATAGTCAAGTTAGTGAAGCTCTGGAAAACATGGTGGCGGAAATTTTGGTAGTTGGAGAAACCCTAACAAAAACCGAACCTCAACTAAAACACTTGGTCGAGTCTTGTCAAGAAATTAATTCCTTGGCTACCTTAGCATCCCAATTAGCCTCTCGTACTAATTTGTTAACATTAAATGTCAGTATTGAAGCAACAAAATCTGGCGTAGGAGGAAGAGGACTGGCAATTATGGCCAATGAAATATCCCAACTAGCAGATAAGACGGCTAAATCTGTTAAGCAGATTCAAGAGATGTTTAGAAACATTGATAAGGAGACTAACCATATCCTACTCACTATGGAAGGGAGTAAACAACGAGTTATCAATAGCACGAAACTTGCACAACAAGCTAGGCAATCTCTGGATGATATTACCCCTATAATAGCTGATATAGACTCCTCAATTGAGAAAGCAACTCTTAACTCCCCCTAAATACCATTATTTAAACTTAGGTAAAAACAAAAAGTATGCATGATGCTAATAGTTTTTGGGAAGATACGGGAAACAAACCTGAAAAAAAACCTGTAGATGAGAATTTGGAAGATTTGATTAAGGAATTGGAAGATAGCTTATTGGCAGGATCTAAACAAGTCTCATCACAAATAGTCAGGGAAAAGGGAGCTGGTTCTACTCCCACAGGGAGAAAATCCCAAGTTGCCAAAATACCAGAGCCCTCGTCTCTTGCGGGTAAGGAGGGTGTCAATATTTCTTTTGATCATTTAAATCAAATGGCAAGTTTGGTGGGGGACTTGCTGACTAGTCACCATGTCCTAGCGCATAATCACCAGCACCTGTGCCAATCTTTAGACCATCTGCTCTCTCAAATTCAACACCTTTCTCAGATCGGTATCAGAATACAAGAGTTAAATGACCCATCTAGTCCTTTTTATTCCCTGCACCAAGAAATTATAGAATGTACTTCCACCATGGTGGAGTCCGCAGTAGATATTGATTTTGTTCAAGAGGAAATTCAAACTTTAAGTGAGCAGTGTGATCAAGTCACGGAAAAATTACGAGATAGTTGTGTCAGCATACAACGGATCCCTTTTGCTCGAGCTAGTGAACGATTACGTAATCAGGTGACTATTGATGGAGTGAAGTATGGCAAAAAGGTAGACTTGGTTATACAAGGACAAGAAACTCTTGTGGATAAGCTAATTTTACCCCACCTGACTGATTGTCTGATTTATATACTCCATCATGCTATGTCCCAGGAAACTAAAACTCCTCCAGTTCGCATTGCTTCCGGCAAATCACCTGCAGGAAAAATCACTATCCAGGTTTCTGTTAAGGGTAAATATAATCTCCTATCTATAACTTTTATATCTGTAGCTAATAATACTCTGGGAATTAACTACCATAGGCTAATCCAAAATTTGCTACCCATTCTTCACCAAGTTTATGGCACTATTAGCACTGATTCCTCTAGAACTTTGACTATCAAGTTACCTATTAGTTTAAGTGGTCTGACTGCTTGTGGAGCTATATGTTGTGTTTTCCATAACTACACAATTGCTTTCCATCAGGAATATGTGATGGAAACCATGGATATATTGGTGAAAGACCTGGCCAGGGATGCTAAAGGTAAACCATTTATCCGCTGGGGAGAACGGATTTTGCCTTTACGCACTCTCTCTGAAGTATTAGGATTTCATCGTCAAATTTTTAACACTCCTTCAACGGACAATGGTCAAAACACTTCTGTAGTTATTCTTCACCCCGGTAGTAGTGATATTGTAGTCGCTCTCCAGGTTGACCAGGTGTTGGGTGAAAGGGAAATCTTTGTTAAACAATTCCCGGGAATTTTACCCAAACCCACTGGTCTTGCAGGAGTTACCATTGACTCCGATGGTACTATTGTTTTTGTAGCAGACCCCTGGGAAATTATCACTCAATTAAATCTAGTGTCACCGACCTAATAAGATCGGTGATTTGCTAGTTTAGGCAAAGGCTGCCGTTTTTACATCATTATTAGACAGAATATCCTGCAATTCGTCAGCATCCACCGTTTCTTTATCAATCAGCATTTGAGCAATTTGGTCTAAAATCTGACGGTTATTTAGTAGTACTTCCTTGGCTCGGGAGTATGCCGTATCAACAAGTTTGCGAACTTCTTCGTCAATTGCAGCGGCAGTCTCCTCCGAGAAATCCCGTTCGGACATGATGTCTCTACCTAGAAACATATTACCTTGCTGACGACCTAAAGCCACAGGACCCAAGCGATCGCTCATACCAAAACGAGTAATCATTTGTCTAGCTACTCTAGCTACCTGTTGCAGGTCGTTGGAAGCACCAGTGGTTACTTCTTCTTCACCAAAAATAATTTCTTCTGCTAAACGACCACCCAACGCAACGGCCATTTGATTTTCTAGATATGCGCGGCTATACAAGCCTGTATCCATACGGTCTTCACTGGGAGTAAACCAGGTTAAACCACCTGCACGACCACGGGGGATAATGCTAATTTTTTGTACGGGGTCATAATCAGGCATTAATGCACCAACTAAAGCATGACCAGCTTCATGATATGCTACCAAGGTTTTGCGTTTTTCGCTCATTACCCGGTCTTTCTTTTCTGGACCTGCTAATACCCGATCAATAGCATCGTTAATTTCATCCATGGAAATTTCGGTCAAGTTGCGACGTGCTGCTAAAATTGCTGCTTCGTTCAACAGGTTGGATAGATCCGCACCGGTGAATCCAGGAGTGCGACGGGCAATTCTATCCAAGTCTACATCTTTCGATAGGGTTTTACCTCTAGCATGAACTCTTAGGATTTCACTCCTTCCACCGTAGTCAGGACGGTCTACTACTACTTGACGATCAAATCGACCAGGACGCAATAGAGCTGAATCAAGAACGTCTGGACGGTTAGTGGCAGCAATAATGATAATTCCTGTATTACCTTCAAAACCATCCATTTCCGTTAGTAATTGGTTGAGGGTTTGTTCTCTTTCATCGTTACCTCCCCCTAAACCTGCTCCTCTTTGACGACCTACCGCATCAATTTCATCAATGAAGACTATACAGGGAGCATTGGATTTTGCCTGTTCAAACAGGTCTCGCACTCTAGATGCACCCACACCCACGAACATTTCCACAAATTCTGATCCGGAAATACTGAAGAAGGGTACACCCGCTTCCCCTGCTACTGCTCGTGCTAATAGGGTTTTACCTGTCCCTGGTGGTCCTACTAATAATACACCTTTAGGAATTTTCGCGCCAATAGCAGTAAAGCGATCAGCATTTTTTAAAAAGTCTACAACTTCATTTAATTCCAGTTTGGCTTGGTCAATACCCGCCACATCCCCAAAGGTAACTTGGGTTTGGGGTTCCATTTGCACTCTGGCTTTGGATTTTCCAAAGTTCATCGCTTGACTACCAGGACCACTCTGGGCCCGACGTAGTAGGAAAAATAAACCTACTAATAGCAATACAGGGAAAAATAGGCTACTGAGTGCTCTAAACCAAAATCCGTCGTCTGTTTGGGGTAGTACGGCAATATCCACACCTTTATTGCTTAGGGTGTTGATTAAATCTGGGTCGTTGACCAGGATGACCCGCTTTTTGTTCGGATCATATTTCGGTGTCACTACCGCTGTGGTCCGATCTGAACTGAGGCTTACTCTTTCTACCCGCCCCTGTTCTACCTGTTGGATAAATTCACTATATCTCCACGTTTCTACCTGTGGCGGTTGATTGTCAAAAAACGCTGTCCCTAATGCTATTACTACGATAAATAACAGCGCGTACAGCCCCGCATTTCTCCATCTCTTGTTCACTGAGGTATATCCTCCTAGTTTTGGGCGTTAGTCTAAGTTCTCTAAAATAAGAGAGATTTTATGAGAATTATGTTAACTTATCTTAAGATATACCAAAACTTCACTCCTGTCATGATAGAAATAATCTTTTGATCTCCCAAAAGCATGAATGTCTAGGATTATATTCTAACCTCTCTTGACATTTCTGCACCATATATATGGGAACTATCTCTACTATGCTATTGCTATAGGCGATCGCCTCTAGGTTTTTGACCAGGTTTCCTGTCCATGGTTCTTGCTTGACGGGAATTTGATTTTTTTGTAAGTGCCCGATAATGAGCGATCGCTCGATTCCCGGGAGAATTCCCTCTGTGAGAGGTGGTGTCCACCAGCAGTGGTCTTTCCAACCCCAGAGGTTACCAGTGGCAGTTTCCAGCCAATTTCCCTGGTTATCTACTAAGATTACTTCTTGGGCTTTGAGACTTTGGGCATTAGTTTTTGCCAACCAAGGAGCTAGATAGTTACCAGTTTTATGCTCTGGTAGGGAACGGTTCCATCTAACATCGCCAACAGCGACCATTATACCATGATTTTGTCTTTCAGCTAGGTTTTCTGGGAGGAATCTACCTGTAATCCATTCTCGACCATCGGGGAAAACGGTGATTCTGATGACGGGGAAATTTTGTGAGAGTAGTTCCGCGCCTTGACGTATAGATGGCCAGTTAGGTTCTTTCCAGTCAAATGTCTTTAGGGTAGATTTTAAACGAAAGCAGTGAGCATGCCAATTAGTTAGTCTATGATTTATACAGCTTTGATATACCCTAATAGTTGTAAAAACTGTAGCTCCGTAAATTAGTCCTGGGTCATCAACATTTAATGTCAGTGTTGTTGATTTTATCAGTTGACCACAATACCAATACATCATCCGTTCCTATTCATAACCGAAAAAGTCAGTCCCTTTCAGGAAAAATAACAATGGGTAAACCCAAGTTATTAACAACTACCTTACCACCTAAATTTTCAATTTCGCCAATAGCAATTTGTCGAGTTTTACCATCCATGTTATTTTGTAAAACCATGCTCCAGGTGGCAATACGAGCAAACTTACTGTCAGGATTCCTCAAAAGGAAATTAGCAGTTTTTTCAGAGAAGAAAACCACTTTTTGCGCCTCTGGATCATCATATTCCCGCGCCCAAGTAGCAGCTTTTATAAAAGAGTGACGAGCTGCTTGATGATCACCTAAAAATAATAACTCATCAATACCCTTATAACTCCACACATAATAGGACTTTGGCGGTAATTTGGGGGAGAGCAATTGTAAATTAGTCGCCATTAGATTAACAGCAGTTTTAGGCATCCCAGCATATAAAGAGGTGCTAACAGAAAGACTTAAATAAGCATCAAGAAATCTTGGGTCATGTTTGAGAACGATTTTTAAAAACTCCGGACTTAGACCATAACCAGTCCTCTGTCTTTGCTGGTCATCCCCAAAGTATTGTAAAAACTCGATATACACCCATTTAGAGAGTATATTGCTATAACCAAAACTGGGCATGTTATCAAGCAATTTAAGACGTAAAGCATTTTTCTGGTCATCTTTTTCCACAGACTCCCCTGACCTATTTTCTGGAGCGGTTACCAATTCCTGTAGTCGTAGGTACTGATTGGAAGTCACAGCGAGAATAGACAAACTAAAAACCAAGGGAGCAATAATCAATTCGCAAGCTGATAGCATAGTAAAATTTACTCTTGTTAAGTTTTTTTAAAAACAATGGAAAAAAAATCTCAAGTAGTTAATAATGCCCTGGTGGAGTGCTAATGGAAACCCATACAGTCCTATCCACACTTGTTCACATAGTACCTAAAAGTAAGTATGTCTGAAACCAACTTCTCCGCCAACCTAGAAATCCAAACAGTGCAAATTGAAAAGGTCGAGTCAGCAAAAGTAAATAAGTTCCAAAGCCAGCTTAACAATTTAGATTTCAAGAGCAATGCTGTGAACTTGAGTAGTGTCATGGATATTGTTAAGACAGTCCTTGCAGATGTAATTGAGTTACAAATTGAAACTTCTGTTATTGATGAGTCATCATATAACAACAACGCTTCCAGTGCCAAACCAGAGAACAAAATGGTAACCCGTATTAACCTGGTTGATGGTGACATTAGAAATGAAATAGGTACTAGCTTCATTGGTAGTGGTCCCTATGTAGAGCTGAGGGAATTTCATTTGAGCCAAGTTCAGGAAGGTCGGGAAATAATCCAAAAAAACATAGAAAGCGTGCAAAAACTGGGTGAGATTTTGATGTCAATGGTTAAACAAAGTCAAAATAGCCAAAGTTCGCAACTAGCAAAACTTCCCTAGCATTTATCCACGGTACTTAATGCGGAGAGCAACCCCCATGTTAGCAAAAGACTCAAATTCTTTGGAATCTCAGCCAAATCAAGGTACAGCAGGGAGAGCTAAAGACCTACTGGGCAAATTTGTTGATACCGTAGGCGTAATAGTTAGGGATATTACAAGCTTAGAGGTAAATACAATAGTTGTAAGTAATATTAGCGGTTCCAAATTCAACCCCTGGCAATCATACTATAATATTTATGCCATAAGTCAACCCAATTATTTTGCCAGTAAGAACATTGTGTCCGAGTTAGAAGACCGTTATATTAATATATTCTTGCAATTAGAAAGAGAATATATTTATACGCTTTTAATCAAGGAATTAGAGTCTCCATCACCCAAAGCTCGGGTGGTGCAGGAATATCGTAGTCGTCTGCAATATATAGATGAAAATCGCTTAAATTCCGATAGTACAAAAGCATCCCAAATAGTTTTACCCTCACCTTTTGACCAGGAAAGTCAGGTGGAAAATTATCAGAAAATCGCCGAACTAGTGACTGATGATAAGTTTGTATTGACCTTGCGGAAGGTTTCAGAAATGAAAGCAGCACTGGATGGGGGTGATGTCGCAAGTGAAAATGTGGATACCATCTATGCTCAAACCATCATCCAATTAGACGGGGATATTATTACTCGTTACCACCGCGATTTATTTGGTTTGAAGGAATCTGATAAAGATCTAATTATGAAGGTTCATAATGATGGAGTGGTATCTGGAGAAAAACAATGGCGTGAGGTAATAGACTTCCTGATTAATTTTATCAAAGGTATTGCTTCTTGAACTTAGATATGTTAATAGTTTGTTTGGGTGGGTGATGCGTGAATATATTCCAAGAAAATTACCAGAAACCAGATCTGAATTATAGTTTGAATTATGGTTTCTTATTTCCCTGGCAATTTCCCCAAAATAATGGCCAAGATAATTGTTGCTTAGAGGTAAAAGCTGAGGAAGGAGCATATAGTTTTTATTTAAATAGAACTATTTTAGAAAAAATTGCACAGTTAAAATTGCAGGGTATATCTTTGGATATACCCAGGGGACTGTTATTGAATTTTTGGTACTATTCTATTTTTGATTCCCTGGTTAATAGGGATGAGAATTATGATAAGAGTGCGAATATTTATCAACATCCCCAGTTATCTGTTTTAATATATTTCTTTCTGGTAAAAACTTGGAAAACACTCACCAGTCGGAACCGCAATAAAACCATTAAATTTCAATCTGGTTTTACCTTTAATTCCTATTATCAATCAACTGAAAATCAGCATTTTGATAATTTAAATATTATGATGCAAAGCACCATACTATTTGACGGTGATATCATCCAAAAGATCTCCCAGGACTTAATAAACAATGGGGATGCTTCTAGTATTGTCAATTCCCATTATTGGCTAATAGAACAAGTCACCAAATGTCTAAGAAGTAATTTGAATTCAGTGTATTGGTTTGTGTCTGCTATATTCCCCGCAGCTGTCATAACCTGGAAAATCTCCTCCGGAATGTCATTGTGGTTATCAATATTAATCTCCACCTTAGGTTGGATAATAATATTTTTAGTTTTGGGAATATTGAGTTTACTAATTATCAGTCAATTGAAAAAATTAGTGGTGAGGATAAAAAATAAATCTGTAGATAAATTTATAGAACCTGTTATTAGCTGGTTGGTTTGGGTAGGGACTAACTTGGTAATTAGTATCAATGTTTTTTCCCGTGATTCGGTTTTATTGATCGCAAATTCCCTATTTATGCTCCTACTCCCCAATTTACTTAAATACTTCCTTCCTAAAGCGGGTAAATATTTATTCAAATTCTTTATGAAGTAACCTATCTTGAGATTTCTCGTTCCAATTTTTGATGGCGAATAGAATAGTCCAATAATTCCATAGGGTGCATTACAGATACTTTCCCCAAATATTTACTGATTTGTAAACTACATCCTGGGTTAGGAGAAGCAATAATATCAGCACCTGTATTTAATAAATTCTGTGCTTTTTGCTCACCTAGCTCCTGAGCAATTTCCGGTTGTAGGAGATTATAAACTCCTGCACTTCCACAACACAAAGCAGCATCTAAAGGTTCTTTTAAAGTTACCCCTGGAATTTGTTTTAAAAGTTGACGAGGTTGAAGACTAATTTTTTGACCGTGCAATAAATGACAAGCATCTTGATAAACTAAAGTTAAAGGTTTGTCGCTCAAGGATGAAAGTTCAGCAGTTAACCCAACCGACACTAAAAATTCCTGCGCATCTTTTACCTTTGCTGCAAATATTTGAGCTTTTGCTGCGTATTCTGGGTCATCAGCTAAAATATGACCATATTCCTTTAAGGTATGACCACAACCAGCAGCATTAATAATGATAAAATCCACATTGCTATCTGCAAAACTGTCAATCATTTGTCTTGCTAAAGCTTTTGCTTGTTCTGTTTGTCCTTGGTGTTCAGGAAGCGCAGCACAACAACCCTGGGACTTGGGAATGATTACCTCACAACCATTAGCAGTTAAAACCCGCACTGTTGCTTCATTAACGGGGGAGAAAAACAGACGTTGTACACATCCTAAAATCATTCCTACTCGATAGCGTTTTGCACCCTGAGCGGGAATGATATCTGGTAAATTATTACCAAAAGACTGGATGGTAATTTTCGGTAAAATTGATTCCATCGCAGCTAACCTAGGAGAGATTTTCTCGATTAGTCTGGTAGCGCGTAACAATTGGGAAATTCCCAACTTCTGATAGAGAAATAGGGGAAAAAGCAATATTCTTAAAATATCTGGATTAGGAAAAAGGGAGAAGATTAATTGTCGGATTAATTTATCAGCAAAACTGCGCTGATAATTCCTTTCTACCTGGTGACGAGTCGCGGAAATCAACTTATCATACTGCACTCCAGAAGGACAAGTAGAAACACAGGCAAGACAACCTAAGCAAGAGTCAAAGTGTTGAACTGTAGCAGTATTTAGGGCAATTTCCCCTTCGTTGATAGCATCCATTAAATAAATACGACCTCTGGGTGAGTCCATTTCTTTACCTATCACCCGATAACTAGGACATGTGGAAAGGCAAAATCCACAATGCACACAACTATCAATTAATTTTGGGTCGGGGGGATGGTTGGAATCAAATCCCTGTAGATTTTTCATATCATTGCTGGAACCACTGGCAATTTGCATGATTTTGTTCCTCTTTTAGTTTTTGACAGTTTTTGATATTTTTGATTTATACTTTTTAAAAATCTGCTTGATTAATTATTACCAAAATTTAAATTGCCAAATTTAAGTCGCCAAACTTAAATCCCACCTATAAATCGACCAGGATTTAATATGGAATTGGGATCAAATTGTTGTTTAATCCGTCGCATAATTTCTATGCTATTGGCATTATAACCCCAAACATCCATATTTTTTTTGACTGTTACCGGTGCGGATAACATACTTAAAAACCCTAAATTCTCCTGACACAAACTGCGCAAGGTGAGAACCGGATTTTCGTCTTCTAACCGGACTAAACCTAACCCGCTATTGAGATGAATTAATCCATACTGGATTTGACTAATGATGTTCACAGCAGCAGTTGGCAATACTCCTATTTTGGCAGTAATTTCCCAATTGTGTCCGCAGTTATAGATTAGTTCTGGTAATTGTTGCCATAGACTGGCTTCTTGCTTAGTCTCATCACCTAAATAGACTGTTGATGTTAAACCTAGTTCTTCCCCCATACTTGAACATCTTTGTAACTGCTGCTGGACGCTGTTCTCAATACTTTGAAACCTAACCATTAAACCAATACCGTCTCCTAAACCTAATTGGGAAACTAATCCATGGGATATTAAATCAGCTTGGGTTGGTGTTAATTGAGAACTTTGAAGAATTTTGGCAACCTGGGAAATAGGTTCAGGTTGACCAGTTAGTATTACTGTTCCCGAAGTTTCTGGTAAAGGATAAACCCTAAGGGTAACTTGACTGATAACCCCCAGAGTACCATAAGCACCAGTCAACAATTTCATCAGATCATAACCAGCAACGTTTTTCACCACCCTTCCCCCAGCTTTGGCAATTTTTCCATCAGCGCGGACAAAAGTTATGCCTAAAAGTTGGTCACGCACTCCTCCATAACGTTGACGTAGAGAACCAGTGTCCCCAGTCGCTACTATACCCCCAATAGTCGCATGTTCAGGAAACGCAGGATCTAATCCCAAGGTTTGACCACGGTTGCCTAAAATCTCCTGGATTTCCCTGAATTTGATTCCCGCTTCTACTGTAATGGTCAAATCACCAACCGCATGTTCTATGAGTTTATTTATATATTCTGTGCTGACAATAATATCAGGACTGGTTAAACCACCCCAGTTAATTTTCGTCATCCCCCCACAGATCAGAACTTGCCATCTATTACTATTTGCTGTGGCTATAATCGTACTTAGTTCTTCTTGGGTTTGGGGATAAACCATACAACTGGGGTGGGTTTGATCCATTGCCAATCGCACCCGTTCTTGTACAGTCTGACCTAGTTCTTCCCAAGGAGTTACCTTATTTATCCCCGTTAGGGTTAGAAACTGAGAAGTCGCACTCATAGTTATGTGTTATATCTAAGTTGTTAAGTTGTATATTCGGCATTAATTTTTACATAGTCATAACTCAAATCACAACCCCACGCTTGACCAAAACCATTTCCATGACCAACACTTACAGTAATTAACACCGTATCTTCTTTGAGATAAGTTCCTGAAGCTGCTTGTTTTAAATAGGCATTGACAGCACCTTTATCAAAGGGTAGGGGTTGACCATTTTCCATCAGCAGGAAGTCACCAATCTTAATTTTCAGGTGATCTTGTTCAAATGGCACTCCCGCACGTCCAGCAGCACCAGCAATACGTCCCCAATTGGGATCACGTCCAAAAATTGCCGCCTTGACTAGGGATGACCCAGCAATGGTTTTAGCTATTTGTCGCGCTGCGGTTTCATCCGCTGCACCTGTAACCTGTACCTCTACTAAACAAGTTGCACCTTCACCATCACGAGCGATCGCTTTTGCCAAGTGTTGACAAACAGCTGTTAACATCCCTTCTAGTTTTTCGGATTCTGGTCCTATTTCGGTAATAGCGGGTGTGCGAGATTCTCCATTGGCTAAGGCAATTAAACTATCATTAGTGCTGGTATCACCATCTACGGTAATGGAATTGAAGCTTCTATCTGCAGCGCGTGTTAACATTTGCTGCCATAGAGTGGGGGAAACCGCTGCATCACAGGTGATAAATGCCAGCATGGTAGCCATTTGCGGGTGAATCATCCCTGAACCTTTGGCAATACCACCAATACGTACTGGACGGTCATGTATGGTGGTTTCCAACGCAATGGATTTGGTGACTAAATCTGTAGTTACAATAGCCTTAGCTGCTGCATCTGAACCTGTTTCCGAGAGTTGGGCAACCAGTTTGGGTATACCATTTGCCAAAGCATCCATTTTAATTCTCTGACCAATTACCCCCGTAGAAGCAAGCAAAATTGACTCCGGGTTTATATTTAGTTCTTTCCCTAATAGGTTTGCACTTTCTATTGTATCTTTGATACCTTGGTCACCAGTTGCAGCATTAGCTTGACCTGCATTACACAGTATAGCTCTGGTTGTATGCTTGGTCTGTAGTCTTTGACGACAATAATCTACACAGGCGGCCCTTACATGACTTGTGGTAAATACACCAGCAGCAATTGCATCTACGTCTGATAGAATTAAAGCTAAATCAGGTAGTCCCGAAGGTTTTAACCCAGCTGCGATTCCTGCAGCTCTATATCCCCGTGCTGCGGTGATACCACCCGTGATTTCATCCCAGTCTGCCATAATGAAGGCCCCAAAACTCCACAAGTTCTTAGCACGACCATTATACATATATAAGGCGAAGGGAACCTAAAAAAATCACCAAAAATTACCAGAAATGAAAAAAGAGAGCCATGAAATAGCTCTCCAAATCATCAGGGTGCATCTACTTATCACACTATAACACTATTAGTGTGAGGGGTCAAACCCCTTTTTAGTTTTTTTTCAAATTTTTCCATTTTTTTTCCGGTTGGTTATGAGTTGTTGAGTTTTCTTTCCACTAGTTCGTTGGTTAGTTTGGGTTCCGCTCGTTTATTAGTCTTTTTCAATACTTGTCCCACAAAGAAACCCTTGAGGTTAATATTGCCACCCCGGTATTTCTCTACCTGTTGTGGATTAGCAGCAATTATTTCATCCACTATGGGACCTAACACGGCTGGATCCGTGATTAATTCCTGACCAGCAAAGACTTCCTCTACAGAAATACCTGTAAGTAAATCCGCCAATTTTTCTTTTGCTTGAGCATTACTAATTTTACCTTTCTCAATACGACTAATCACCTCCGCTATGGTCTGGGGTGTCAGTTTAATTTCTGATATGGTAAGTTTTTGTTTGTTTAGGTAGGCAGCTATATCTTGAGTAATCCAATTAGCAGCTGATTTGGGGTTAGCACCAGCATTTATAGCACTTTCAAAATATTCTGTGACTGGTAGATCCTCCGTTAAGACTCTGGTATCGTATGCTGAAAGTCCCAACTCATGTTCATAACGGTGACGTTTTTGAGCGGGTAATTCTGGTAATTCAGATCTCCAGGTTTCTAGTTGGCTATGGGAAACTTCAATAGGTGCTAAATCCGGTTCGGGGAAATAACGATAATCACTAGAACCTTCTTTCACTCGCATACTACTAGTGCGTTGGGAACCTTCCTCCCACAAGCGGGTTTCTTGAATTATTCTCTCTCCTGCTTCAATCGCAGCAATTTGACGTTGAATCTCATAATCTATTGCTCTTTGAATAGCACTGAAGGAGTTCATATTTTTGATTTCTACCTTGGTGCCAAATTTCTTTTCCCCCACTGGACGAACGGAAATATTCACATCACAGCGGAGGGAACCTTCTTGCATATTCCCATCACTCACACCTAAATAGCGCATAATTCTACGTAATTCCTGGGCATATTCAGCTGCTTCTTGACCGGAACGTAGATCGGGTTCTGAAACAATTTCTACTAAGGGTACACCAGCGCGATTGTAGTCTACCAGGGAATAACTGGAACCAGCTAATCGATCACTACCAGCATGCACTAACTTTCCTGCATCCTCTTCTATATGTAGACGAGTAATACCGATCCGTTTACGAATTGGGTTATCATGATCATCTACCATTTCGATTTCTAGCCAACCATGTTCAGCTATGGGTAGGTCATATTGGGAGATTTGATAGTTTTTTGGTAGATCGGGATAAAAATACTGTTTACGGTCAAATTTACTATACTTGGCAATTTGACAGTTTAAAGCTAACCCTGCTTTAACTGCGTATTCTAGAACTTTAGCATTGAGGACTGGTAAGACACCTGGTAAACCCATACAGACTGGGTCAATATTGGTATTGGGTTCAGCACCAAAAGCAGTAGAGCTGCTGGAAAAAATTTTGGTGTTGGTGCTAAGTTGACAATGGGTTTCTAATCCTATGATGGCTTCGTATTCTGTTTTTACAGCTGTGGCTATGCTCATATTTTCATAAAGTAGTTATAAAGTAATTCTAACAGATCCTATCCGTGGTTGGTTTTGGTTAACGCCTATAATTCCCAGTCAATTTCTGGTTTACCCCAGATCCTTAAACCTGAATTTATTGCTGAAAAGGGTTTGCTACCAAAAAAACCATGATAGGCGGATAAAGGAGAAGGGTGGGCTGATTCAATCACTAAGTGTCGATTTGTGTCAATTAGTTTGATTTTTTTTCGCGCATATCCACCCCAAAGAACAAAGATAACGGGTTCTGGTTTTTCATTGACCTTTGTAATCACCTCATCGGTGAAAAGTTCCCAACCTTGATTTTTATGAGAATTGGCTTGTCCTTCTCTTACGGTTAACACCGCATTTAGCATTAAGATGCCTTGCTTAGCCCAATTAGCTAGGTAACCATGATTGGCAATAGGAAATCCTAGATCTTGTTGAAGTTCCTGATAGATGTTTTTGAGAGAAGGTGGTGGTTTAATACCAGGTTTGACGGAAAAACATAAACCATGAGCTTGATTTCTTTGATGATAGGGATCTTGTCCTAATAATAAAACATTTACCTTTTGGTAGGGTGTTAATTCAAAAGCAGAAAAAACTTCTGACTCTGGTGGGTAAATGGTTTGAGAACTTCTTTCTTGAATGAGAAACTCTCCCAGCTGCTTCCAATAAGGTTTCTGGAACTCGTCCGACAGCACACTATTCCATTCCCCAGGAACCTTTAAATCAAAAATCATACTTTAATTTCTATACTTCTATTTTAGTCACACCAGATCTGGATCACTCTTCCTTTTATTTCCTCCCCTAACCATGGTGTATTATTACTCAAGGAACAAAGATTATCTATGGTTGCTTCCCAAGTCTTGTCAGGATTAAACAGTGTTAATTCCGCCCTCTCTCCTGGTTGAATAGGGTTTATTTTCTGCTTTAAACAAGTTGCAGGTCCATAACTTAAACTCTTCCATAATTCCAAGGCGGTAAATTCCCCAGTTTCTACCAGGTTTTGCCACAATAAGGCTAAGGCCAGTTCTAAACCGATTGCTCCTGGTAGAGATTCAGAAAAAGCCTGCACCTTCTCTTCATAGGTGAATGCAGCATGATCAATAGCTATACCATCTATTATACCTTGACGCACCCCCTCACGCAACGCTTTCATATCACTAACATTTCCCAAAGGTGGTTCTAAATGTAGACTAGTATGATAACTGTAAATATCTTCGCTACTCAATAACAGATGCATCCAGGTACTACTTGCAGTTATGGGTAACCCATCAGATTTAGCCCTAGCAATTAATTCCACACTCCTGCTTGTAGATACCCGCATAATATGTACAGGAGTTCCAATTTCCCCTACTAATTCTAATAGTCCCGCTATGGCACTGGTTTCCGCACTCGCTGGTATCCCTGGTAATCCCATGCGCAACCCGTCTACACCTTCTCTCACTTTACCATTTAAACATAAAGAGCGATCGCACGGTGAAAAAGCCACAATTTGACTATATGGCTGTAAATATTCTAATATCCTCCTAACCATACCCAAATTTTCCCAGGGTTTATCATCTGTAAAACCCACCACACCACAATTGGCCAAATCAGCAAATTCGGTTAACTGCTTACCTGCTAAATCCAGGGTTATTCCCCCCCAAATTTGTAGTCTGGGGGAATTTTTACTCCTATATTTTTGCTGTAATTGTAACACTAGAGATGGTTGGTCAATCACCGGATATGTATCAGGTAGGACGTTTATTCTAGTAAATCCACCAACTTGAGCCGACCTTAATAAAGAACTCAAAGTTTCCCTTTCTTCAAACCCAGGTTCACCAGAATGACTGTATAGATCCACCAAACCATTGCCCAATAATAGACCTTGACAATCTCTCACAACAGTTTCAGGGCTGGGATTGGGAATTTGGCGGGCGATCGCCTTAATTTCACCATCAAAAATCAACACATCGGCTACTTGGTCAGTTTGCATAACTGCATCAATCACCCGCACTTCTTTTAGCAATTCAATCATATCCGCTTCAATTCCCCAATGATGATTAGAGAGCGCCCGCTGCAGTTTTATCTAACACTCCACCACTTAAATGTCCGGTAATATTCATAGCTTGTAGAACGGGTGAACTGTCAGCACCTTGAGGATAATCAATCACACTAACTGCTCCATTCCCCTGACGGAAATTCCAGAAATTTTCCAAGGACAGACCGAGTATGTGACAAAGTAAAGTTTTATTTGTTGCATCGTGAGCCACAACTAGACCCATACCAAGGTTTTGACTTTGAGCAGTTTGTAATATTTCTTGCCACGACCCAACACTACGTTGATATACCTCTTGTAAATTTTCACCTTCTGGCATTTGCACCTGAGCGGGAATAGTGCGCCAGCGGTGCAACTCCCCGGGGAAATCCTGATCTATTTCCGATTCAAACTTACCCTCCCATTTTCCATGGCTAATTTCCCTTAAACCATCCAATAATTGTAAACTGACGTGGGGATGGTCTTGAAGGATAATTTCTGCTGTTTCTCGGGGACGGGCCATAGTGCTACTAAAGGCAAAATCAAGAGATATGGTTTTGAGAAACTCTCTAGCTTTTGTTGCTTGAACCCTACCATGGTCATTCAAAGGTACATCAATTTGTCCTTGGAACTTCCCTTGACGATTCCATTCAGTTTCTCCATGACGAACCAATAGTAAACGAAACCCTTGATGATTTGGGCGCAAACTAGGCAAAATATCTCCCAGATGTTGGGTTTGATTCATGGACTCCAACTGTACCGGTTCACCCAGTCCTCCGCTAAAATTAAGCACACTGATTCCACAATTAGACTGTTGTATAGAATGATAGCGACTAGGGGGAATACCCAATGCTGTACTAATTAGAGCACGATTAATGCCATTATGTGCAACTACAAGAATAGTCCTTGCCCGGGGATGGGATAAGATATGCTGCCAAAATTGTCGTGCTTGTTCATATAAAGATAATATGGGTGAGTGATCTCTTGTACCATTTGCGTCACTAACTGTCATTAGCAACTCCTGGGGACGTTCTTTCCAGATACTATAATCGAGGGAGAACTTTTCCTTCACCTCTCCAGATAACATTCCCTCCCACAGGGGTAAGTCCACCTCCAGTAAATAGTCAGTAGTCTCCACCGATGGAACCGGATGACCTGTCAACTGATTGTGGATAATTTCCGCAGTCTGTTTAGCTCGGGTGAGGGGACTGCTATATATAGCCGCAAATGGTATATTGCTAAGCACTTGACCAGTCCTAAGAGCATCCTCGGAACCTTTTTTTGTTAAGCTGGACGTGTTAGTGCGTCCCTGAATGCGTCCTTCAGTGTTATAGGTACTTTGTCCATGACGCACAATAATCACACGAGTCATTTAAAAAACCTCTTCTCTTTTGAGGAAGTAATTTTACATTAAAATGTCAATTAACACACCACTGAAAAATCTTTTATTACAGGTGAGGTTATATATGGCATTTTCCAACGAGTTATCTTTTCAGATGAATATTCCCATTGATGAAGGATCTTGGTATACCCCCACATCAGTTGGGTATGGACTGGATTTGGAACCTTCCCCAGAATATGGCAAGCAACAAATTCAATCCCTACCTTTACCACCTACAACTTTATCACTACTTGACAATACACTTGATACTGCATCTAACATTGGCACTCTTACCGGTAGACAAACCTTCTCCGATTTTGTTGGCAGCAGCGATACTAATGATTACTACCGCTTCGACTTGAGCCAAACTAGTAATTTTGACCTCAGTCTAACTGGACTTAGTGCTAATGCTGATGTACAACTATTAAATGGTAGTGGTGGTTTAGTCCAGAGTTCCAATCGCAGTGGGACTAGGAGTGAGTCTATTAGTCGCTCCCTAAGTAGTGGGACTTACTACGTAAGAGTTTACCAGTACAGTGGCAATACTAATTATAATCTCAGTCTCTCTGTAGACGGAGCAGGTAATACTCTTGCTACTGCGCGCAATGTTGGTACTCTTACCAATAGCCAAACCTTCTCCGATTTTGTTGGCAGCGGCGATACTAATGATTACTACCGCTTCGACTTGAGCCAGACTAGTAATTTTAACCTCAGTCTAACTGGACTTAGTGCTGATGCTGATGTACAACTATTAAATAGCAGTGGCGGTTTAGTCCAGAGATCTGATAGCAGTGGGACTAGCAATGAGTCTATTAGTCGCTCCCTAAATGGTGGCACTTACTACGTAAGAGTTTACCAGTACAGTGGCAACACTAACTATAATCTCAGTCTTTCCGCCGCTTCCACACCTACATCTGGATTTAATTCTACCTATGGCTATGGAATGATTAACGCTGCTACTTCTGTTGCTCGTGCTTTGGGTCAAAGTAGTCCCTTCCCTGACGTGACCAATCTGGGGGGAAATAATTGGGGTAATGATTTAGTCGCAGCACCGGAAGCTTGGTCTCGTGGTTATACTGGTCAAGGTGTCGTGGTAGCAGTTGTGGATAGTGGTGTTGACTACACCCACTCCGATCTAGATGCCAATATGTGGGTCAACACCCGGGAAGTAGTAGGTAACGGCATTGATGATGATGGTAATGGTTATATTGACGACATCAGAGGTTGGGACTTTATCAGCAATGATAATGATCCCATGGATGGCAATAGTCATGGTACTCACGTAGCTGGCACTATCGCTGCTGAAAATAATGGTACTGGTGTAACTGGTGTTGCTTATAATGCCCGTATTATGGCTATAAGGGTGTTAGACAATAATGGAAGTGGCAGTAGTCTCGGTGTAGCTAATGGTATTCGCTATGCTGCTGATAACGGTGCTCGAGTGATTAACCTGAGTCTTGGTGGTAGCTATAGTACAAATATTTATTCAGCTATTCAGTACGCTACTGATAGGGGAGCGATTGTAGTTATGGCTGCTGGCAATAGTGGAGCATCTCAACCTGATTACCCTGCATTCCATGCTACTGAGTATGGGTTGGCAATTGGTGCGGTTGATAGCAATAGCAATATTGCCAACTTCTCCAATCGGGCGGGAACTAACAGTGCTATGCGCTACGTGGTAGCACCTGGTGTAAGTATCTACTCCACAGTTCCTAACAATGGGTATGCTACATACAATGGTACTTCTATGGCGGCGCCCCATGCAGCAGGCGTAGTTGCTCTAATGTTAAGTGCTAATAGTTCTCTTACTCCAGTTGATGTGCGCAACATTGTCACTGGTACAAATAATGTTGCTAACATTAGCTCTTTAGGAACTGATAGCCAATCGGTGACCATAATGAGATATTATGTAGAGGAATCGGTTCCTCAGTTTAGTATTGATTACAACCCAGTTTCTATAGATCCATATCCTGTCATCCGGTTGTACAGCAACTCCAATAGTGGCTTGACTAACTACTACTACAATGATGTGAACACCAGTGATCAAGTTGAGGTGCCAGAAAGCATTAGCACACAGTCAACTAGTGTCATACCCAGCAGGGATAATTACTACGTTTATCTCGACGATAGTGGAAACTACACATTCACTATTTCAATTGTCCCATTTAATAATTTTTGCTACTCTTTGGCAAATCGCAGTATTGCACCCAAGGATTAACCATTTCTAATTGTGATGCGATGCTAATCAAGGTAGATTCAGCAGCAGGCTTGCCAATTAATTGCACACTCAAGGGTAACCCATTAGCATCAAACCCCATAGGTATGGATATAGCAGGCAGCCCAGTCGCATTTGCTATGGGACAGGGTGCAATCCATTTAATGATTCTTTCTAGGGTGTCATCAGGGTTCAACTGACTCCATTCACCAATTTTCATGGGTGAGTGGAGGTACACAGGTAATACTAATATATCTATGGGATCAAAGAAAGACACAATTTGCCGAGATAGGATTTGCATCTGTGTTACTGCTTGTAGATACTCACCTGCTGAACCTGTTCTCTCTAATAAAAACTGATTGAGAGGTTGTAAGATCTGTGGGGGTATTCTAGCAGCAGCTACTCCAGCTTGCCATACAACTTGAAATGGTTGGACTAACCCACTTATATCCGGACACTTCTCTACTACATTATGTCCCAACTCCTCCAATAATCTGACCGCTTTTAATACCCCCTGTTGACCGTTCCCATCTGCTTCCCCTACGGAGGGAATACTTGTACTAAAGGCTATGTTCAGTCCCACCTTTGTTCTCGACTCCAAGAAACAAGGTTCTGGATCATTTAACCAAAAGGGATCCCCCGGGAAATATCCAGAAATTGCATCTAGCATAGCAGCTGCATCAGCTACCGTTCTGGCCAGGGGACCACTAGTAGCTATGATACTAGTACCAGGAGCATTAGTTACCCTTCCCCTAGCAGGTTTAATCCCTACCAGGCCGCAACAAGCCGCAGGTACTCTAATAGAACCACCCCCATCAGAACCTTGGGCGATCGCACATAATCCAGCTGCAACAGCGGATGCAGCACCACCACTAGAACCACCAGGAGTATATTCTAGATTCCAGGGATTTCTAGCTGGGGGAAAACCTGGAGGTTCAGTATAGGGATAAGACCCTAGTTCCGAGGTAGCTGTTTTTCCCAGGATGACAAAACCCGCTTGTTTGATTTTGGTAACCACACCATCATCATAATTGGGGATGTTATTAACCAAGGTTGGATTGCCATAGGTACAGGTAACACCCGCCACCGCATTCAAATCTTTGATTGAAATGGGAACGCCAAAAAAGGGTGGTAATGCAGTTTCCCTGGTATTAGCTAGTATTTCTGTTTTATAACGACTATCAGCTATGGCTGATTCCGCCATAACTGTGAAGTAACTACCCAATTGAGGGTTGAAACGAGAAATCCTATCTAAATATAATTCTGTGAGTTCTAGGGGAGATATCTCCCGCTTACGAATTAACCTAGCCAATTCCAAAGCGGGGGTAAATGCTAAATCAGTCATCAGTTATGTGGGGGGTTTGGTTTAAAGTGATGATCTATCAGTTAAAATTTCATAACCCGTTTCCGTAACCAACACAGTATGTTCAAATTGGGCAGATAGAGCATTATCAACAGTAACAGCAGTCCATCTATCACTTAATATTTTAGTAGTTTTTGATCCAGCATTAATTATGGGTTCAATAGCCAAAGTCATACCAGCACGTAATTTAACATTAGGAATTTCACGAGTTCTATAATTAAAAACTGCAGGTTCTTCATGGAGGTTTCTACCCACCCCATGACCTGTGAACTGCTCTACCACATTAAATCCAGTTGTTTTAACATAGTCTTCAATCCCACCAGCAATATCAGCTAAATGGGCATCAGCTTTCACTTGTTCTATACCTGCATATAAAGCTTTTTCAGCCACTTCAATTAATTTTGCTGCATCCGGACTCACAGTGCCCACAGCAATGGTGATACAAGAGTCACCATGGAAACCTTGATAGTATGCTCCCGTATCAACCTTTAGCACATCTCCTGAGCGAATCACTTTTTTCTGACTGGGAATACCATGTACCACCTCGTGGTTGATACTAGAACATATAGAGGCTGGAAATCCATGATATCCTTTAAAACTGGGAGTTGCGCCCATTTCTCGAATACGTTTTTCTGCGTGTGCATCCAGATCCGCAGTAGTCATACCCGGTTCAACCAATTCAGAAATTTCCTTGAGAACAGTAGCAACAATCCTAGCTGATTGTCGCATGATATCAACCTCACGAGGAGATTTGATTTCTATTCCCCGACGTTGCTGTGATATGAAAGGTTTAGACTGCACTGGTAAGGTAAGTAGGTCGCTGAGAATGTTCATCATCTGGTTTGGTAGTTATCGCTGTTAAACAGCTAAGGTTTGCTCTGGGTGAGATTTGATTCCAAAATGGATCCACTCCACCCCCATTCTACCACTTCTCTCAATATACAAGGTTGGGTTGAAGGACGAAACCCAACAAACGATTTACTCCATGCGATCGATCTTTTCATTAAGCGATTGCGAAGCACTCCCTATGGGAGCCAATCTATTCTTGCTGTATGAAAGGATAATCATTTTTCAACATCCCATATTTCATCAGTTTACCATGGTTTTTGAGCGTATAAACATTTGTGCAAGACATATATACAATAAAACTCCTTGTATGTATGTCTTGCCAGATGGTTAATTTAGGCATTACAGCCTTATTTTTCACCCAAGAAATCGCACTAATTAATCACAATCTGTCTTATCAGAATACTCATAACTTCTCCGGGGTTGCCAGTTGGTATGAGATCGCTCCAATCAGTTGCATGAGCATAGCCAAGGACGTGTAGATAGTGAATCGTACTAATAACCGTCTTTTTAGATCCAATTAATAGGTGCTTTAGCGGTTCCCGGTGATTACCTTGTGGGACTAGGGTAGTGCCAATCACTCTGCTGTCATCAACATTGCTGATAAAATTTACGGTCTGTGCCATAATTTGATTACCTCTAAACGGGGTGTAAGGTGATCTGGAATTCTTAGCGGAACGGCCCGATCACCTTATTTTTATATATAACACTAGTTAAATAAATATGCAAGGGGTTTATAGAAAATAATTAATAAAATTTGTAAATCTTTTAGGCTTGTCAAGCATAAATGACAGGGATACAGAAAATCAATCTTCTTGGTCTTACCCTAGTCCACTGTAGGTTGAGTTTAATACAAAACCCAACATGTATTATATTAAGTATGGTGCGTATAAATTCGGTTTAAATTAAAAGTTGGGGAGACAGGGAATTCATTCCCTGTCCAAAGTGGGTTTTCAACAGACTGGTCTTGTGGTGGGTGATTTTACTGTGGTTTCATTCATCCAAATTGACACCCAGGGCTGCCAATTTTTCAGCCAATTTGTCCGCTCGTAGTTTTTCCTGCTCTGCTCGT
>Ga0172372_10001907_pt1 | contig 32050 bp, 36 predicted proteins | sample LakKiv5m_2_FD_114544 | JGI IMG/M metagenome (GOLD analysis project Ga0172372, IMG submission 114544) | Freshwater microbial communities from Kabuno Bay, South-Kivu, Congo - kab_092012_9.5m | ecosystem: Environmental > Aquatic > Freshwater > Lake | place: Democratic Republic of the Congo... | reverse complement strand
TTGTCTTGCAAGCGGACTTCAAAATGGCGCGATCACATCATCATCTGGACGATCTGTTAGAACCACACACCTATCAGGGCTGACGACTGATTTAGGACTTGGTCTTGCTCGCGTTTTTACTTTCGATCTGAAAAAGAATCTTTTCCAAGACGAGATGCGAGCCAACTATCTCCGGTTGGGTTCTATCCTGGCCTTTGTTGTGGGGTCGGCCATTGGCGCATGGGTGTTCGTCAAACTAGGCTACAAAGGGTTCATTTTGTCTGGACTCATTGCCAGCTATGCTGCTTGGCATGGCAAGAAAGCTAAGGTCGTTGCGCACGTTCTACCAGCGCCTACACCATGAATTCAGGCCGTAACCGAGATCGCGCGTGGAAGGACGCCCTTTGGATTGCAATTGTGATCGTAGCAATTCTTATTGCTGCATCGTTTTCGAAGTGAGGAAATTATGAGTGAAACAACTGCACTAAATTGCTCTATTTCAGAAAAAGGCACTCTCCTGGTGATCTCTCTATTAGGAGCTGTCACCAAGGCGAACGAAATGGTTATTGAAAAGTGCCAAAAAGAAATCAGTGAAAAACAGGGAATCAAATCTGTTGTGATTTCGTTTCAGGATGTTTCTTCTCTAGACTTCGCTGGAGCTGCAGCTCTGGTTCGCCTTCAAAAGACCATTCGTGACAGACCATCGGCATTGCGTATTTGTTGCCTTAAAATAGATTTTCGCGTCCGCCTAGAAGATCGAGGGGCAATTCGTACACCGGAGATATGCAAAGACCTCGCAGAATCTCTTAAGTCGCTTGGGCTGCTAGAAAAATAAATTTAGGCTTGTGAACGTAGTCCTTTGATCAAGCCTCTGTCACCCACGAGCCAAATCAGATCCCCAACCATGAGTTTCATTGAAGAATCCGGGCTTAAGTGGCGTTGGCCTTCTCTCTCTATACCTACAATCAGGCCATTGACCGCTTCACGAATTCCGCACTCACGGATTGGCCTGTTCACGAACTTATCCTGTGGATTTAGTACAAGCGATGCCAAACCGAAATTGCCGTCTATGGATGGAAGTTCCGTCGTCGGCTGCTTTTCGATCACTTCACGGGCAGCGCCTAACTGATCATCGGTTCCAATAAGAAAAATCTTGTCGCAAGGAAGAAGAACATCGCTCCGTTTGGGGGCCAAGATACGAGTTTCACCACGCTCGATCATGGCGATCGTGACCCCATACTGTTCCTTGATGCCGCTTTCCTGCAAAGTTTTCGTTATCAGAGGGGAACTTGGGGAAATTCTAAATTCTGCAAGCGTAGCGTTCCACGGTGCGAGCGCGGGCACCTTTGCCTTCTTCTCGATCTCGGCGCGTTCGTTTGCAGTGAGGTTTGAGACGAAGCGGTTTTCAATCTTCATGTAAAGCGGCTCTGAGAACCGACTGAAGAAAAATGCACCTAGAGCTGTGATCCCCACGAAGAGCACACCTGAAAACGCAAGCATTGAGGTGAAGTTACTGACGACAAAGCCCGTGATTGCGCATCCGATGAGGAATCTAAAAATTGAAATCCCTACCTGCAATCTTCTAAGCTGTTCAATTGTTTCTGCTTTGTATGTGCTCGAATGCGCTGGGCCACCGAAAAAAATAGCCCATAGAAATGGCACCGACAGAACCAGCGTTACCGTACACGCCACTAGGCTGATTGGCCCCCCAGAAAAATTTTCTCCGAAGTATGGTAACGCCAATCGACTCATGGCCAGCGTAATTGCAACGACGATCACAGCGTTGAGTGAAACCTTGATTCCGTATTCTCTCCAAATGAGTGAGAGCACACTTCCGTCCGAATGGGTCGACATCGCGGTTTCATAGCGAGAAAGCGACTCTTTAATCCCATCGGGGAGATGCCCCTCAAGCCAAACTGCAAAGCGATCGGAAAGCTTGATGAGGTAAGGTGTCGTGAAGGTCGTCACCGCGGAAACTGCGACAGCGATCGGATATAGAAAGTCGCTTGTGACTTTCAAGGTCACTCCGAGAGTAGCAATGATGAAAGAAAATTCACCAATCTGAGCCAAACTCATTCCGGCCTGAACAGAGCTCTTAAAGCTTCGACCGGAAATCAACGATCCGATGGCGGTGCTTATGAGTTTTCCGACGATCGTAATAACGGTCATCAGCAGGATGACCCAGAAATATTCCACGAGGATCTTGGGGTTAATCAGCATCCCCACAGACACGAAAAAAACCGCAGAAAAAAGGTCTTTTACGGGGTGAATGAGATGCTCAATCTTAGGCCCTTTTGACGTTTCGGCGAGGATGGAACCCATGACGAACGCCCCAAGCGCAGGAGAAAAACCGACATGGCTTGCCACGATCACCATCATTAAGCACAGCCCGATCGAGACAATGAGTAAGGTTTCGTCGGAAAGAAGGTCTTTGAATTTCTTGAGCGCCATCGGCAGCAAATAGATGCCGAGCAAAAACCAAAGTACGAGGAAAAATCCCAACTTCAGTGAAGACCCAATGAGTTCGGATCCCGAAGGACTTTGTGTGGCCGCTACTGAAGAAAGGAGGACAAGGAGTAAAATGGCGATCAGGTCTTCAACAATCAGAACGCCGAAGACGAGCGAGACGAAACTTTTGCCCTTCATCCCGAGCTCATCAAATGCCCTCACGATAATGGTGGTCGAAGAAATGGAGAGGATCCCGCCCAGGAAGAGGCTGTCCATTTTCGACCAGCCCAGAAGCTGTCCCACGAGGTAGCCAATCCCCAGCATGGAGAGGATTTCAAAGCTCGCGGTAATTGACGCACTCTTTCCAACCTTGGTGAGTTTTTTTAAACTGAACTCTAAGCCCAAGCCAAAGAGCATGAAGATAACGCCTATTTCAGCCCAGATCGAAATGCTCGCGCTGTCCTTAACCGATGGGAAAAGGGTGAAATGAGGGCCTACGAGGAAGCCTGCAATGAGGTATCCCAAGACGACGGGTTGCTTGAGCTTCTTAAAGAGCAGTGTCACCACGGCCGCCGCCATAAGAATTAACCCTAAGTCCAGAATCAAATTTGGTAGATGCGTCACTATTTCCTCCGTAGCTTCAAAACTTTACCCTTTGTTTTTGCGCGCTGCCCTCCGGTTTTCCATAAACAAAATCATCGGATTTGCGACAAAAATAGTCGAATATGCAGAGACTCCGAATCCCAGCATCATCGCCAGAGCAAAATCCGAAAGGACGGGGCCACCATACAGCCAAAGGGCAACGACCACGAACAGGGTGCAGACCACCGTGATGATTGTTCTCCCCAGGTTAATATTGATGGAGCGATTAACCACTTGATAAAGCGGCCAATCTGGGTGTTGCTTTGTGATATCACGGATGCGGTCATAAATCACGACCGTGTCATTGCACGAATACCCTGCGACTGTGAGCAGCGCAGCAATGGTGTTGAGGTTGAACTCCTTTTGCATCAGCACCCACGCCCCCAGGACAACAACGATGTCGAGCAGGAGCGCGCGCACGATGCCCGGAGCAAACCGAAAGTCGAATCTCAGTGCGATGTAAATGAAGATGCCGAGTGCGGCGTAAAACAGAGAAATGAAGGCCGCGGATCTGAGCTGCTCACCCGCAAGCGAACCCACCAGGTCGGAGCGCACGACAAGAACATTTTCTCCGGCGCTTGCGGAACGAATCGACGCCTCCACGCTCTTGGAGATGGCGTTTAAATCCTCGGAGGATTTTATCTTGATGAGAAACTGCGAGTCCTCGGGTTTTCCGATTTGCACGACGCTGGCGTCATCAATGCCCCCCTTGGCAACAACCTCTCTGACTTTATTGATGTTCCAAGTGTGTGGCGCGCGGATTTCAACTTCGGCACCACCAGCGAAATCGAGGCCGTAGTTCAACCCCTTTGTGAAAACACCCACCGTGCTCAGAATCACCACCAGTGTAGAAAACCACACGAAGGGCTTGCTGATTTTGAGAAAATCCACATTGAGCGTAGTTGGGATGAAGTGAAAGAAATAAGGTTTTTTTGGATTGTCCTGCTTCATATACTGATCCTTTTCGGTGCGAGTCTGAGGTAGTAGTCAAACATGAGCTTGCAGACGGTCACGGCGCAGAAAAGCGTCGTGAAAATCCCGATCAGCAATGTGACCGCAAAGCCCTTCAGTGGCCCCGTTCCAAAATTGTAAAGGACGAGTCCGACGATCCCGTGTGTGACGTTAGCATCGAGGATCGCTGCGAATGCGCGAGTAAAGCCGTGATGAACGGCTCCATCTGGATTTGAGCCCTCCATGATTTCGTCTCGTATTCGCTCAAGAATGAGCACGTTGCTGTCCACCCCCATTCCGATAATGAGCGCGAGCCCCGCGATCCCAGGCAGAGTCAGCGTTGCACCAATTCCAATCAAGATCGCAAAACTGAAGAGTAGATTTAGGAGCAGAGAAGCCGTCGCAAAGATCCCACTCAAACGGTAATACGCGATCATGAACGTAAAGATTAAAAGGCAGCCTATCGTTCCTGAAACAAGGCCGAAGCGGATGGAGTCTTGTCCAAGCGTTGGCCCAATAACTCTCTGCTCTTGAAGTTCGAGTGATGCGGGAAGCGCACCCGCGCGAAGTACGATCGAGAGGTTGCTGGCTTCCTTCTGAGAACTTTCGTGATCTCTACCGCGGCCGACGGTGATCACGCCCTGGCCCGCGATTTTGCTATTGATGACGGGAGCCGATTTCACGGTGCTGTCGAGTACGATCGCAAGTCGCTTTCCGACGTTGTCGCCCGTTAGTTTTTCAAATCGTTTTGCACCATCGGGCTTTAGCGAGAACGCAACCTCTGGCTCTCCGTATTGGCCGAACGAAACGTGAGCATCCTGAAGATCAGCCCCCGAGACAGGGACATTCTTATGCAGCAGATACGGAAGCAAAACGAAATTTGATCGTTCACGGGTATCTGGCCTTTCAAAAACAATCTCACTCGTGCTCGGAATTTTGCCTTTTGCAAAGGCATTTACTTTTTCAGTGTACTCGGAAAGCTTCATTTCGTCCGCGAACTTGAAATTGTGCTCACGCTCAATGCGAGCTACCAGCTCTTCTAGGGCTCCTTCGCGGGAGCCTTGCTCGTCAACCAAGCGGAACTCCAGCTTCGCAGTTTGCCCGATAAGATCCTTGGCTTGATCGACGTCCTTTACCCCAGGAAGCTCTACGACGATTCGGTTGGAACCTTTGGTGCTGATGGAAGGCTCGCTGACTCCAAACTCATCCACGCGGTTTCGAACCACCCGGACACTTTGATCGAGAATGCTGTTATTGAATTCATCGATATAGGCAGAAGATAGGCCCACCAAGAGCTCGGTATCCGACTCACGATAGATTTGAAGCTGTGGGTTTTGCTTTCTGAGAAGTGTCTCCATTTTCTTCAGGGATTCGATGGATCCGCTCAGGGCGACTTTCGGCCGCTCTCCCGGTTGAGCGACTGCCTCAAATTTCAATTCTGGGTTGCTCTCTTTCAGATCCTTTTGTGCGATTTCAATCTGGGACTGGATGGATTGAAGCAGAGCCTTTTCGGTATCAACGTGAAAAACAAGGTAGCTTCCACCTTGAAGATCAAGCCCCAGATTCACGACGGATTTAAAGGGCCACTTGGCGGCAACCTTATCCGGCAAAATGTGAAGACTCGGAAGCACGAATGCGACCGAGAACAATATCAATGCTATTAGCCCTATGGCTCTGGCTCCGGGCTCCGGGCTCCGGGCTCCGGGCTCCCGAAGCGAAAAACTAAATCGACTCATGAGACTTCCTTTCAGCGAAAATAAAAAGACGCGCGGACTCAGACGAGCCCCGCCGTTGATTCATTTAAGAAAGCTGAAGAATCAGATTAGGAAGATTTCGTAGTATTCGAAGGGAGAGGGGTAAAAAGGAGGAAGTGAATAGTTGCTTCCGAGTCGTTCAATTGATTTCGGTTCAAAGTCAAACGCGAGAGAGAGCAACGCACCTAAAAATCCGTAAGCAGGATGCCAAGGTTTTGAAGGGTATCGGATCGGCGTACCGCCATCCCGAACCATAAGAGTTTCAGGAGTAATTTGAACCGACGGCCGCGCCTTCTCCATTTTGAAGGAAGGGTTTGCTGCTGTGATTTGCGGTGTGTGTCCATGGGCATGAGTCTCGAGAGCCGTGAAAGGCTGCGCAAGAAAGCTCAGGCAATAGACTAGAAGGGAAAAAATTACATTTAGCACCGTGTGGTGACGGTAGCAATTCAGAGCCCGTATGTCAACTTATCGACATCGTTTAGGATTCTAACTTTTGCGATTGAAATACTCAAAGTGCATTCCATCTTTGCGACTGAAATTCCCACCCCAATAGAAGCCATGCTTCTCGAAGATCGCAATGACCTTCGGACTCATTTCGGGCTTGGGATTTCCGAGCTCGTTACCTTTGTAGTTCAGATCGATCGCAATGGCCCACGAGTGCAGGCTCAAATTAGTGCTCGAGCCGCGGATCTTTCTGATGTTGAAACACCCATCGAACGTCTTCACTTCGTCGGCAAGGCCAGCCAAACAAACTTCTTCGAATACCGCCTGAAAAACAGAAACCAAGAGTTTGTGGCAGTAGAAACCTCTCGCCGTTGAATTTTTCTTAACCGGGAAGGCTTTGAGAATCGGAGCCAATTCGCAAAATGCCAGATTCGTGCTTTGCCATCCGGCTGAAAGAGGATCTCCAAAGATCGCTTTCACATCGGCGTAACTCCGCGGGCGCTTGGGCGCGCGAGCATCGCTCTTGGGTGCCTCTGGAATTTCAAGAGCTGCCCATGACTGCGGCCCAACGATCCCGTCCTGCTTGAGTCCCTTGGACTTCTGAAACAGAAGCACACCACGCTTGGTGATCGGCCCGAACTTTCCGTCGCTATTCCCGCCGTAAAAACCGAGCTCGCGCAAGCGCGTCTGAAGCGCCTGAACCTCGTCGCCCGAGGAACCCTCTTGCAGCTTTACTTTTGATGCCATGTGAATACTCCTTTACGAGCGCCGTCTACGGCAGCCCCTTTGATTGAATTTGTTTGTCGAGGTCGAAAACTCGGCGTTCCCAATTGGAAATGTTGTCGCCACAGTTCCCCTTTTCTTTGCAGACCTTGATGATGAAGGATTTGATCTTCACCCAGGAGGAGATGGGGACTTGAATCATGGTTGGGCGAAGATCCCACCACGTTTTGCCTTCGAGTTTGTTCTCTTCGTCGATAAAGAAAGACTTGTCGGAGATCGTGTTGGTGCAGAATCCTCGAGTCATCGAAAGTTCTGTGCAGATTGGAACGTCGGGAGGGGTTGTTGCGCACGCGCTAAGAAGCAAACTTAACGAGAGGAACAAACTTCTTGAGAAGTTCACCTTCGGCCTCCTTTCGCGCTTTTTCGTTTCCTGATTGTTGGATCTTCCAGTAGTTAAGCGCCGCCGCTTCAAAGTCTCGGCCTTGATCAGCAACCCTCATGTCGATGAAGAAAAAGAAAATTTGGGTTTCCGCCTTAGTCGCAACGATGGTCAGGACTTTGGAGATCACCCAATTCGTAATGGAGCCGATCAGTGGCAGGCCAAAAAAGCCTGTGAGAGCCACAAGCTCGGCCATCACAGCCTTAGTGCCAAGTAGAACGAAGGCAGACTTAATCGATGCGACGTATTCGTCCCTGGTCATCGGACTTACGAAGTCTTAGCGCCACCGAGTAGAGACTTGATGACGTCGATAATCGAAACCCAAACGCTCCCAATCCCCGGAATCGCTTTGATAGAATCCAAGAGCTCGTGAAGAATGATCGCTCCCGCGCCTGCGGATATGTAGGCAAGTGCGCTCGCCAGCGTAAGGTTTGTTCCAAGCGAAGCGACGCCGAAGAGCAAACCCAAAATGGGAGCCGCCCAAACCTTCGCATTTCCGAGCTTGTCCCAGGTGAACTCGCGTAGCACGCTGATCTTCATGGTCGAAATGAGAATGGCCGCAATCCCCGCGATTTTTAGAACCCAAGGAAGCCCGCCGAATTGTTTAATGACCGTGAATGTTTGAGAAAAAAAGCCTTCGATCGTTTCCGTTGGAGCCGGAATAGTGTCTTGCGCGAACGCGAAGACCGCGAAGAGCATCATCGAGAGACAGAGAAAAAAGTTTTTGAACGCGGTTTTCATTTGATCCTCCTATGGATGGTTAACGACTGCCTTTTGAAACTCCCGAGGCTTTTGCTCCTCCGGTAATCAAAATGTTGTAGATGGAATCGATTTTAGAGCCTTGATCGCGGATCATTTGTTCGATCCGCGCGTTGTCGGTCTTGCGCTGGATGACTTCACTTTGAAGCATCTCCTTCGTTGCGTATCGGTTCTCGACGGCAACGACGAATGACCCGATTTTACTTGCGCCGGAGAAGAAGAAAGAAGAAATGCCAACTGCGACAGCGACGAATACTTGAATCGCCGCTAAGTGAAGCGGACGAATTTTTATTGTATTTGAGTCTGCTCTCTCCCGATTAGTCATGTATGACTAAATGCTAACGGTGAGAATTTCGTCGCATAATGTTTCGTTTTAGACGTGTTGAGAGATCAACTCTTGCTTAGGGCTTGATCCATCCCATTTGAAACCCGGAAAACGCGGGACTGATTCCCTGGTTTGCCATAAATGATGCAATCGCTGTTTGTTTTCCGCGATAGGGGCTGTGGCAGTCGTCAACAACGATTAAGCAACCAGAAGGAAGCTGATCCCAGACAGCCAGAAGCTCCTTTAAGGTGTGGTCGGCAGCGACATTGGGCAGTCCCCAATCGAAATCCAGTGAGTCGAGATAAAGGAGAGAGACTTTTGAAATCGTTTTTGTCGTCTGGGTTCGAAGTTTTTCAACAGAGTCACCGACGATGTATTTCACTCTGTTCGTTTGCTCGCGGGCATTTTCGACAGCTTTGGGGTTGATATCGATCGAGATCACTTTGGTGCCGTTAACTTCAGCAGCAACCCAGTCCCAAATGAGAGTGCTTTGTCCGTCTCCCTGCCAATTGCCGGGAGTTCTTGCTGTGCCGGTTTCTATGATTTGATTAAGTCCGAGTGCCGCGGCTTTCTCGACGTGATCGATCATGAACGCAAAAGTATCTTTGCGATAAGAAAGGGCTTTGGCCCAGGGCTGGGAATTAAATTTTTCTTTAACATCCATGACTGTCCTCCCGAAGTTTTCTGAAAAACTGTGCGACTTCAGTGGGGTTCGGAAGAATCTTTTCCATGAGGCCCGGAGGAAGTTCCTCGGCTTTCACTTCAGTTTCTTGAACTGGAGAGTGATCCATGTAGTTCCAAACCCCATCACGCCCGAAGTTTTTCGTCTTGTATCCGAACTGACCCCTGCGCCAGTGGGTGATGTAATCAGGGTGCTTGCAGCTTGCGACGAAGCCTATGAAGGCATCACCCGCGGCCGCGATATGAATTGGGGCTGAGTCGTTTGAGAAGAGAAAGTGCGAATTTTTCAGAAGCGAAATCAGATCCTTCATCGACATTTTGTTTCTAAGGTCGATTGAGCCTTCTGGATCCACGTCGACAAAACCTACATTTCCGCTGCCAACCTCAAAACCCTCTTTCCCAATGAGAACGGTCTGGAAACCTTCGCGCTGAAATGCACGGATCTGTTCATCCCAATATTCTTTCGGAAACGTCTTGGAGGGCCAATGCTTGCCAGCGTGGATGACAATCGCTCTTTTTCCGAGTTCGAGCACCTGTCCTACAGTTGGGTTTTCAAAGGGATGGTTCGGTAGCTTGATCTCTTTGTCAGCGTTGGGAAGCTGACAGCGAAACATACAGATCGAAGGAAAGTCCACACAGTGGGAAATCATGTGCGAGACGAACTCCCAAAGCAGATGGCTCGGGTCGACGATAGACTGAAAAACCATGTAATTATCAAAAACTGGTTTTACTTTTCGGGTATCGAAGACCTCTTTGAAGTTAAGATGAGCGAAGAGGTCGGGTTGGCGACTCGCAAGAGAGATTGCGCATTGGGGAAATGCCTTGAGCGCGTATCGGATAGCGGGTTCCGCGCAGACCTGATCTCCAAGACCTCCCCAGGTATTGATTAAAAAATTTCGTTCGACTTTGCGATCGAAGGCTTCTTTGACGTTGAATGAAGGAACCATCCTCGCAGGGAGGACAACTCGCGGTGGTGCTTTCGTTTCCATGCGTATGAGTTGATATTCCGACACCGCATGGACTTCTTCACCGCTTCATTTTCAACACGTTGAACTCTCGACGCCTAAATGTCGTATTCCACTTCAATCCGATCCGCGTATGGATGCGTGCCGAGCGAGGTATCGCCGATGCGAGGAAATCCAGTAGTCACCACTACGGCATAGGAACTTCCAGGTGTGACGCCGATTTCGTTTAGCTCGTACTCTTCACCCTCCTTGAAGAAGAGGCCATTTCTCACGGGAACCGGAGAGCTGATGTTGTTTGGGAAACCTGCCGCGTTGCTGAACATGGTGGTTCCCCAAGTCCAGAGACTTCCGTCTGTTGCTTTTGCGATCAAGCCCGCGGCATTGTCGACAATCCAGTCCCATTTTTTTCCGCCAGCAACCAAAGTTGGCGTCGAGCGAAATTCGAATATCTCGTTGTGGATCCCAATGCCCAGAGCTCCGTTTCCGTTCTCACCCCAGGCCCACATGTCGCCATTGTCTTCGATCACCCAATGCCTCATGGAGTTGTTAAACGAAATAAACTTGAATTTTTTCCCAGGCATGATGATGACAGGCGTTGACGAACCCTCGGGGAGTCCATTTCCGCAGGAGGACTGAAAAAAGATTCCGTCCCACCCCCAAGACCATAAGGTTCCGTCTTCAGCAAGCATCTTGCGTGCGCCCGCGGATGGAAGTCCCTGAATTGGATCACCGACGCCGGACATCGGCGCAATCTTCTTAATCTTCCCATAGGCAGTGACTAATACAGGCGAACTGTAAGCAACATAGTTCACGATGATGAAAGGTGTAGACTCGACAATCGTCCCTTCAACATTCGCATCAAAGAAAGGAGCGCCTGATCCCCAAACATAGAGGTCATTGTTTTCTGTAATTGCCCAAATACCAGCAAAAGCAGGAATGATTTCTCGAAACTTATGTCCTCCTGCAATTGCGACAGGAGAACTCACGGCGGCAACGGAAGCCGGATCTAATCCTGCTCCGAGCTCACCACCACCATCTCCAAAGAATGGGATGTTTCGTCCCCACGCCCACCAATTGCCGTTGATGTCCTGACCATAGGTAAGGTTTCCGGTGGTGATGGCCTTTTGCCATTTATTTCCACCAATAACCAGCACGGGCGAACTCGTCATATCCGGCGTGTTAAATCCGCCTCCCAGTGCCCCCATGCCGTTGAATCCCCACATATAAAGGTCACCAGTAAGAGTGATCCCCCAAGGGCATCTTGCCTCTTTCCATTTCAGACCACCGACAACCATTACAGGTGAACTAAATGCCGACGTCGTGGTGCCATTTCCAACTGAGCCACCTTGGTTTGCCCCCCAAGTGAAAAGGTCTCCATCGAGTGTAATTCCTGCGGGGTTTGCAATTCCTGCAGCCTGTCTTCGCCACTTTTTCGCACCCGACACAAGCTTTGGAACAGATTGGTCAGCAGTATCGTTTGTCCCAGTAAAGCCCTGGGTGCCGAAGAAGTTTCCGTTCATGCCCCAGCCGTACATGTTGTTGTCGAAATCAAGGAAATGAACGAATCCAGAGCCGTTGGCGAAGTCTCCCATGTTTTCATAGCCCCAAAACTTGAGAAGGCTATGGCGATAAATCTTTCTGGCCCGCACGGACTTTACGCCCGCGGGAATGACCAGAGTTCCATCCGCACTGAAAACCTTTTTTACCTTAGCCATAGTTTGCTCCTTTAATCGAAAAAGTAATTTGTTCCATCCGCGCCAACTTGCTTCTGTCCGAAAGCGGCATCCAGAATGAAGTCTGCCGCCAGTCTCTCGAGCAGCTCGGCTGCGTTTCGCTGGATTGTGATTGGGTTAATATCTGCATTTCCGGTGTGATCTTTGATTCGTACTCGAAAGCCCTTCCTCGGCGGTGGCAGGATCACGGTCTTTGCGGCCGTTGAAACGTCCACGAGAAGCGTCATGCCGTTGTGAGCCTCGGTGATTTGAAAGGGTGTTGTTGAAACAACGAGGTTTGACTGCTGACCTCCGCTTAGGATCGTACCTGCTGTACCTTTATTGATTCGATAGAGATTTCTGTCGGCCCCCGTGTTGGCAAAGGTTGCAGAGTTCGTTTGGTGAATATCAAAGAGATTGTCGAATCCAGAAATCGAGATATTTCCGTCGATCGTCAGATCCCGCATGGCGTTTTTGTTTCCGCTTACAGTGACGACACCCTGGATGACTGACTTTGCGCCTAGACCAATGAAAACGATTCCGTGATTGGAGTTCGCCGTCAAGTTTCCAATCACAGTGACATCCAGAACGCGGATCACGCCGCCGCCAGCGGTGGCCGCTGCATCGTAAGCATCTTGAGGAGCACTAAAATCAGCGTCACCACTCGTCACTTGTGATGGAGTGCCAAGCGTTGCGACCACTTTCTCTGGGTTCTTGTCCGTCAGGTCTTCAAAGTATTTGAGCCACTGACTTAAGCTGTAGAGAATCCAGTTTTCTTGCTGGGCAGGAAGCGGCTCGTTCGGCGACCAGCCTTGGGTTTTCTTAGATCCCGACGGTTCAGAAACCTTATCTGGATCTGCCGAAGGAACCCAATCAAGTCTTGCTACGGTTGGTTTTGGAATAGCCATATTTCACGCTCCTCAATAAAGGTCTGCCAGGAGGCCTCCGGCGTCGGGGTCGTTCACGTCGCCAAAGCCTGATCCTCCGTTAAAAATAAAAGGGTTTGTTTCATCGAACTGTCCAAAAGAATCGAGCGATACTCCGGCAGGGAGAAACTTCTTTAGCTGCGCACGAATTTTCGCCCGTTGGGGCTCTGGAATTACAGTTGAAGAGAAAATATCAACGGCGGCTGGGTAAACTTCCAGATACCAGATGAACGCGGCCCCAATGAAAAACTTTGCGGCAGCGATGATCTCTTCCGGTGTTCCTTGGTTGAGGTTCATGATGATCTGGGCTTTGACCACGAGCCTGAAGTCGTCATCGTTTTGCCCAATTTCACGTTCGGCACCGACAATGCGGCCGATTTTATCGAGCTGCACGCCAACTGCGGATTCGATCCATCGCTCCACTTTCAGTTGCTCGAGCACGTCCTCAATCTCCTGCAAGGGCGCGACAACGGCTTCAACCAAACCTTCAATCTTGGATTTTCCTTTGTACTGTTCGATCAGTCGTTCTTTTGCGCGCTCAATGTGATCAGAAATGTAGGTTGAACTCATAGGACGTTCACCACCGTGTCTCCATCGGCGAAGGAGGCCACTTCAAAAGGTTGAATATCGATATTGTCATCGACCGCAGGATCATTCGGCGTCACAGAGACAGGAGAAGTGTCGATGCGCACGCGCACGTCGAGAATTCCTGGGACAGACGCGAGCTGGGCAACGAGTTGCGGATAGACAATGACGTCTTTACCAATCCCGAGGGCCGCTCCCCACTCAAGGATGAGCTCTTTGACTTTGATAGCACCATTCACGGGGAAGGTCGGCACGTCCACCGTAAGATCAAGACTTGTATAAATCCGAACCTGAGTTGGTCGACTAAAGCGGATCACGCGGGTCACACCCTGAGAATCGACGACGTTTTTGGTGAGCTGGCCGAAGGTGCGGATTCCTCCTGGCTTTGATTTCCAAATCACGTCGGCAATGGCATCTTCGTCACCACCGTCAACGACACACTCATAGGATTTCCCAGGCCTGCCGTCGATGTCGGTAACGAGAGTGTCATTCTCGAAAACAAAAGCATCGGCAACGCCTTCCAAGTTTTTGATCTTGGAACGCACGGTCTCGATCGTAGCGTTTCCGCCCACCGCAAGTGTTTCCTCGCGTCTTGTTTTGAGTTGAACGTCATTTTCTCGGTTACGCCCAATCACTGTTGCCTCAACATTGATGGTGCGATTCAGACCGGAAACTGGAGTATCAATCACAGTGAGTGTTCCGATTGGCGCATCAACGGGGCCAGCCTCGACAGCCTCAAGATCCACAAGAGCCTGCGCTTCGCCGATTTGCGTATGTGCGGTGCTAACGGCAACCGGAACCGAAGCGTCGGTCAGGGAGTTAGCTCCCAAGATGACGAGCTCTTGGGCCTGAAGGCCATCGTCATCATCAAACCCCACCGTGAATCCAGCGGTAAAATCACCCGTAACGACCACGCCGCTTAGATGCGGAAGCCCATTTAGAGCGTCCTGCATGTCGGATGCGAGAGCGTCGAATGGAATGGCAACCGTCTCTTGGGTGCGATGAAAGAGAGTAAAAGTTCCTGCATCGGGAACGCTGGCAAAGGTGATCTCTTGAATCGCATTCAAACCCGCGCCAAGCGTTGCAGAATTTCTTGTTTTGAATTTTGCATCTGGATTTCCATTTACTGAAAACTGCGTATCCACCGGAACAGTCGTGCCCGAGTCGCCAAAGAGGAGCTGATTCCTTTGGATTGACTTTGCCGACTGAAGCCTTCGAATTCCGTTGTAAGCCACAGCATTGTCGAGGCTCACTCCTTCGGCATCATCCGGGTATTGGGAATGGTAGACGTCTTCTACGACCTCCCAAACTTCAGCTTCGCGCTCTGAGTAGATCCCGACGATCTGACCGAAAACTGTTTCCGGCAAAAGATTGATCGCGTTTCCAAGACGCTGGCGAAGGATTTCTTCGATTTCCGGCTTGATGTCAGCCAGTCGTTTAATTTCAAGTCCTGTTGCTGATAGTCCGAAAGCCACTGGTCACCCCCCGAAAGTCTCTGTGAAAAAGTTGATTTCGCCGGAGTAAGACGTGTATTCGAACTCGATACTGAGACTCCTTACTGACTGGTCAAAGTTCATGGTGAAGCTCAGAAGTTCGACCACCCCTGGCGTGGTTAAGATTTTCTGTTTTAAGATTCCGTCGATCTGATTGATGTTCGGGTTCTTGACGAGAATGTCCTGAAAGTAAGGAACCCCCACGTCGAGATCGAGAAACCATTCGCCCAAGAACGTGCGAAGGCGCTGCTGTAGGTGTTGCCTTACGGCGTCGTCGCTTGTCGTAAGCTGTAGATCGCTGTTCTTGATTTCAAGATCGCCATCAACTCCAAGTTTTAAGTCACTCACGTGGCCACCTTCACTTTCGCGCTACCCATGTCGTTCACCATTGGTGGTGGTGATGGCGGTGGACTGGTGACTGCCGCTCCGACGGGCGTATCGACGTATGGGTGCGTATGAGAAGACGCCCAGGTTCTGAGCGCCTCGATTTCCTGTTTTACTTTTGAGGCAATGGCCACGAATTCAGAAAGAGAGTGATCGCCCAAGAGGAGCGAACTTCCTTTGATCGAGACGGTGCCATCTGGCTTGATGAAAATTTCAGCGGTGTCGTTTACGATCTCGATCGCATTTGGCTCCGTGACCGAAAATGGATCTTTGCTCGGGTAGAAACACGGTTTTATATAGGCATCCGAGAGGTGGTGTTTTCTTGGATCCTCGGGATCGACAATGCCGCCTTTGGCATTCCATTGCTCAATGCTCCGCTCACTAAAACAGATTTCTACTGAGTCGCCTTCCTTGAGAGGGAGATGAATGCGCGCCTTACCCGCGCGCGGGTGAGCAACTGGCACGTTGGTTAAAAGTGGAAGCTCAACAACTTTTCCGTCAGGGTATTTCCGTTTGATCGCGGGACGAACATCGGCAACCTGTTTTTGCGGATCGTATTTAGCAATCACTCCTGGCATAGACGTATGGAGCTGAACAAGGCGCTGCTCGATCGCGTTTTTTAGAAGCTCTTCAATCTGAGGAGAGAAATTTGAATCACTCATGCGATTTCAATCCTCGTAAACCAAGCTGTGTCCGCGGTGTCTCCCTCGTGCGAGACTTTCTCGACGCGGAATTGACCGTTGACGAACTTGCTTTTGATCTCAACGGTTCGGCCTGGGTTTATTTCTGGCTGGAGGAGACTGACGACTTCAAGGCCCTTGTCCTTCTTATTCGGACTTCCGATGAGGCCCGTTTCCGGCGAGAGCAAGAAAGCGGCTTGCGTTGTCGATTTTCCCTTCGGAAGAATCTGTACGGCTCCGTTTTGAATCGACCATTCCAGGTCGAGCTTTCCAGTGAGATAGTTCATGTGATCACGCACGGGGCCTGACAGTGAAAGTCCGCCAGGAAATGTCTTCGGAGGAATCTCACGCTGTTCGCCCTTAGCGAGACCCATTGCATTTGTGAGAGTTTGGAAAACGTCAGTGACCGGGGTTCCTTGCTTGAAACTCACGTCTACACGAGAGTTTTGGAAGGACTTGAGCCCGTCACCCACCTCAAAGGTGGTGACCGAGTCTGGGCCGCCGATACTTGAAATCACGCGCGATGGGTTCCCTCGGAAAAGAAGTTTTGGTTCTTTCCCATAGCCCGCAAACAACTCGATGATATTCTCGGGGTTTTCTGCAAGCCCGCGCGAAGCGGAAGTCAGATTGTAAATGCGGATCTCGGCCTTGTTGACCGTGGCCGAGAAATCTTTTTCGATCTTAAAGCCAATCCGAAACCCCGGAGTCCCAGGATCGCTCGGATCTTCAGAGTAAATACGGCTCGCATAGCTCTGCCCTTTGCTCCCTTCGGGGCCAAAATTCAGGACAGAGAATCGCTCAAAAAGCTCTTGGCTATCCACCGTCGGCCTCCTCGTAGTAAAGAAGCACACGGTTTCCGAGGTCTGCCTCTGTCGGCGGGAGGTCTTGATTTGAAGAGTCGACGGCAAAGAAACGACCAGGAGGGCCGCCGTCAGTGCGAAATCGGGATGTCAAATCGGAGCCGACCAGAATGGGCACGCCAGAAAGAAGCGAGCCGCCTTGCTGGTTTTTTATGTCCATTGCCCAACGCTCACGTCTGCGGTTGTAGCGAAATGACAAGCGATAAGGCGTGTCCTCGAGCGTGATCTGGAATTCATAAGCAGGAATGTCGGAGCGAACTGGAATTTGAAGAATCAATTTCCACCTCCGAAAAAGTTTCCGATCTTTACGGCAAGACTCGACCGCACATTCGGCGCTGGAGTTGGAGATTGATTTCCAAGGTCTGCCTTGCTCGGGGCTGTATGCTTAACAGATGGCTGAACTTTTTTGATGGCGACCGATTTCGCGCTGACTTTTCTGACCTCTTTGAGTGTTGCGCGAAAGTGAAGCTGCTTTCCGGTTTTTTGATCGCGTGGAAATGAAAGCGACTGGATCGCCATGTTCTCGTACTGCGTAAGGCCCGTAACCACAGTGACAAGTCTTCGGTTTTTCCAAATCGAAGTAAGCATGTCGTGGGCAACCTTGGCTGGGTCGTCAGCTTCTGAGAAAAGGGCGGCCCCCGCAAAACCTCCGCCGATCGCTCCGGCGGCGGATCCGAATCCCCCGAGCTGGGAGCCGAGGATGCTTCCCGCGGCCGAGACAAGCCCCTGCGCCTGGGCACTGAGATTGAGTGGTGTTGATGAAATAACACCATCGATTTCAAGAGAGATATTTTTCGGTCGAATGTGGTCGGATACATCTGGCCCATCCTCCACGGCGTGCTCCGTGATGTCAGATTCATACGTTGGAACTTCGGTGATCGTTGCGTCGACAAGAAATAGGTCAGCCGCAAAGTCCTGGCTTCGGAATTTCGTTCTAACGGGTTCGCCTGTGAGCAGAGATAGGAGTGCCATTAGTAAACTGGTGCTCCTTCCCCAAGATAGGAACTGTTGGCCTTTCGGATAAGAGCCGAAAATCCTTCGTCAATTGAGTTTTGAAGCTTAGGAGCTACAGTTGTCGGATCCACGTTCGGGCCGACATTAAAAGTCATGTTCGAGTCCACGCGCACGGGCGCTTGCACGCTGGAGGTAGATGTCGTGGGAGACGAAGTGGGAGAAGCGTTCTTTAGAAGAATGTCATAAGCTCCGGTGGTATCGAATTCGCCGAGAGCATTGCCGAGTTTTCCTCCAGCCCAACTGATCGCTTTCCCAAGAGCCGAAAATACAGGCGCAAGAAAGTTTCCAACAGCACTTGCCACCTTCATGATCCAACCGAAGATGATCGAAAGCGCACCTATAACGTCCATCACCGCGGTCTTGATGAGTGAAAATGTGCCTAAGATTGCTTTTCCAAGTACGGGGAAGTTCGCAAGGAATTTTCCGAAGTAACTTTCTCCTCCTTGGAAAAATGTGATGATGTCGTCAATCAAAAGTCCTACAGCAACCGCAATGGCACCGATGGCGATTGGGATTGCGAGGGCCGCAAGATCCATTGCCACAAACGCTGCGACTGCATTCCATACAGCCAAGGCAACGGAGCCGATTCCATAAAGAAGTTTGCCCCCCAGGAAAACGGCTGCAATGGTTCCAAGCACCAAAGCGATCTTCTCGAGCCCACCAAAGGTATCGATGAATCCGCCCACAGACTCCACGAGGGCAGTCATAGCTCGCCATACGATCTGAACGAACCTGGCCATGCCGTCGAAAACGAACTTGATCTTCTCGGCCAAGCGCACGCGGTTTTCGGAGATGAAATCGTTGAACCGCACGGCAAGCGGCTTGATCACTTTGATCAGTCCAATGCCAAGAATGTTTCTTAACCCCTTGAGCGCAAGCGTGCTTTCTTTGATGGTGTCGTTAAATTCATTGGCCATCTCGACGTCTACGTCACTGAGCACGGTTCCGTACTTGTCAGCCAGGGCCGCAGCCTTTGCGATCTCAGCAGAACCTTTATTCAGAAATGGAATCATGTCGCGTCCAGCGCGGCCGAAAAGTTCCATCGCCAGAGCTGATTTCTCAACTCCGTCAGGCATCGCTGCGAAACGATCCGCTATTGCTGTTAGGGCCTGGGTGGTGGTTGGAAGTTGGCCACCGAAGATACGTGCATCAAGGCCCACCTTACGAAGTGCTTTTGCGGATTCAGCCGAGCCGTCCCTTGCCGAAACAAGTTGGCGAGAGAGAACACCGAGACTTTGTTGAAGTGAATCGAGAGAAATGTCGCCTAGATATGCGGCGGTTTGAAGGCGCTGGAGAGCACCAACGCTGATGCCGAGTTTTTGAGCAGCTTTGCTGGCTTCCTCGCCAGCATCGGCGGTGAACTTTGCAAAACCAAAAAGAGTTGCCGAAGCCGCGGTGACGGAAATCCCAATGGTCTTCAGGGTTCCCTTCAGACCGTCGAGTTTTTCTTCGACCTTCTTGAGCTTGGTATCGTCAAAGTCGAGTCCCAGCTTTGCATAGAGTTCTCGGACTATCATTTTCGCCCCTTGGCAGCTCTTTCCTCCGCCTTTCGTTTAGCTTCCTGGTCTAGATCCAACGCTTCATTCGCATCCAAGAGATCGAGAACCGACCAGTGTTCATCCACCTCCTGAAGTGTCGCCATCCCTGAGATGACCACCCTCCATACGGGCCAGATCAGGTGCTCGGGGACTTTGATGCTTCCGGTTTCACCCCCGCGAGGCTTTGAAGCCCTTGCAGCCCCGCGAGATCGCCTAAAAAATCGCTGTACTGAAATGCCACAGTCTTTCCGACGACCTTGAACATGTGTCCAATGCGCCCTTGGAAGTGGACATCGAAATACTCAGCTCCAACTCCACGGAGTTTCCCGCTCTTGGCTTCGATCACTTGAACCGAATCCAAAATGTCTTTGAGGAGTGTTTCAACTTCGTTTTCGTCAATCCGACTACTGAGAGCCGAGATTGCTTGTCCCAGCACGGCATTTGCGGCCGCATCGTCGCTTTCTTTGAGAGCCTTTCCAGCGCTCAAAAATTTCGCAATCGGTTCACCCGCAAACTTTACGAGACGTGCGAAAATCTTTGTCCCGCGCGTGGCCGAGAAGTGCTTGACCTTGTAGTTTTCGCCGTCGATTTCAAATTGTTCTTCAAACCGCATTAGTTACCCCCCAAGAAGAGAGCGAGGTTATCGGTTTCAAGCGTCCATTCCACTTCGCGGACTTCGTTGTCGAAGCCCAAGATCGGAAGTTTCTTAACGTAAGCTTGCTCGCACGCGATGAGCGCGCGGCCGCTTAAATCTTTGATGAGCACCGGAACGAGCCCGCCGTTATTGAGCTCATCGGCTGCCGCAAACCCGGAGAGCACGTCGTTCGAATCGCTGCTAGAGAGCAACGTGAATTTCACGGTTCCAGATTTGTTGTTCGACTTCGATCGGGTTCCTTCGCCGTCGATTCCGACTGTCATGGAATAGGCATCTTCCGTGCGCTCGGCCTCGATAAATGTTCCGGGAGCAAAACCCCCGAGGGGCCTTCCTCCCACTGTTGCTACGACTTGGCTTGGATCGTATGTTTTCATTTAAAGCTCCTCCTGGTTAAACTGAGACAAAGCCCTTGACCGTGACTTCGCCGATTGCGCCAGCGAGCCGGAATTCAAATTCAATGTCTGGGAAAATTCGGTCATTACGAAGTTGTGGATCCACATCGGCAACCTTTTGCGAGGTAACGATGTATCCGTCCTCGCGCGAGATTCCTCCCACGCGAATTCCTTCTTCGATTTTTGCTCTGACGATGGCCTCAAGTGAGGTTACGCCGCCGTCGGTGTAAGGCACTTTTTCGACAGCAACGAGAAGGCCATAGATGCCTTCCTGCACGCGCGCGGTGAACCAATCGAGAGAGCGCGTAACGTCGATCCACTGACCGCCAGCCATTTTTCCTTTTTGGACAATTCCTACACCGCCAACCGTCGTGTAGTGGTTGACGTTTTTGGAATCGAGGTTGGCTTGCTCAGTAGCCGAAAGTTTATCGGGCGTAATTCCCGAGAGATTGGCGAAGCGCCACTGCTCGGAACCAGGATCGGTCGGCAGTTTCCGGCCCGACCAAGCCGCATCCGGGCCGCTTTCTTCGTCGCCACTCCAAAGGAGCGCGGTTCGCTTATAGGATTTTCCTTTGAGGGTGCTGCCCAAGTCGGTTGTACTCGATGTTTTGATCGAGGCTTCTTCCGTCGCCGCGACAAAAATCTTCCGCACCGCCTCAATGAATGCCGCCGCCTGGAGAATATCGAATTCCTCGCGCGAGGTAAGAATCAGGCAATACCAGTCGTCGTTTACTTGCTGGATGGCCTGAATATCCTCGACCACGCCGTGGTTTGGGGTTGTGTGAACGATAGCGAGGTTGGGCGTTGCCGATACCACATGCGCCTGGCCTGCATTGTCCGCAGTCAGGATAAGGGTGGTCGTGCCAGAAGCTGTCATTTTGCAATTCGCATCGCCATTGATGAGTGCCAAGAGGCCCGCAACGATCTCGCCTGCGGTAGCATCCGAATCGGAGGTGAACTCATAATCCACGCCGTCGATGCTGACCCGGTAGAGAGCCGAGTCTTGAACCGTGGGCGTCAGCGTTTCTACTTGAGCCACCTGGGTTCCGCGCTTTCCGATCATGATTTGTCGTGGCTTCTTTTCTTGCGAGAAAAGACGTTGCGCCCAGATGTATTCCTCGTCCGTGGTTTCAAAATCTTCCGCTACGCCTGGTAGATTGGTGTACGTTCGAATGATGTCGGGGCCGAAATCTGCATTCGGGCCGAGCACCAGTGGGGTTCCGAAACCCGCGCGGGTGACGGATTTGCTGCCCAAGGTGATCTCGACGTTTACAATTTGATCTAAGCTCATAGTTTCCTCCTTGCGAGCGTCAGCCGATCTCCGTCTGCTCTTCGCTCATCGTGTTCAAAATTCCTGTCTGTTCGATAAATCCAACGTCATCCGTGGCCGCCATTACGCAGCCGAAATCGATGTCGAACTGGATTCTGTTTTCGAAGCTGGTTTCAAGCGGCACGCTCACGTTTTGCGGAGCCGTGCTCGTGAGAAGCGCGATCTTGCTCGCGGCCAGGCTTTCAAGAGATGAAGGCTTGGACATCGCATTCGTAATCAGAGAGGCGATGGCTTCTGCTTCTTTTCCAAAAATATTCACGGAAACGCTGAAGGCTCTTTGTCCTTCGATGGAGTAAACCCCCGGAGAGGTCTGCCTCATATCGTCGTCACCGTAGGTGCGCGGGCCTGCGATAATTTTCAGACCAATATAAGGAAGCTTCGGGCGTGGTGCCCCTTGCTCCATCCAGACCACGCGGTCAGCAGGAATGGTCGGGGTCACTTGGGAAGCCATCCAGCCATGAACAGCAAGTTTGAATGCTGAAAAAGTGATAGCGCTCACGGTTCTTCCTCCTCTTCTTCAGGAGGTTCGGGTTGCTCATTCATTCGTAGAAGAATCGATTTGAAATACGGCAGATCAACGTCTCGCCAGCGCTCACATGATCGCACGAGAAAACTTTCCTCGTTGATTTCCACCATATCGGCTTGGCGAAGCCCATCTTCCGTTGCAGGAAAGAGCTCAACTTCGCTGTAGAATTTGAACGCCTCGCGGTTTCGTTCATTCTCTGGCAAAAGCGCGGATTCCCGCGGCGTAAGTGGCTGCAAGGATCCGGTTACCTGAAGAGTCGTGGTTGAGCCCTTCTGGTATTCGCCGTTGACGTAAGAGCCATCCACCGACGGCCTTTTTATTTCGTAAGTGCCGGTGGCAAATGATTCGATCATTCGCTACCGCCTTCCATAACTACTTGATGCCGGATGGAGTTGAGCATTTGAGCGGTGTCCACAAGAGGCACCTCTCCAGTCTTTCCATCGCGGGTTTTGGCTTGAATGGTGGATTCCTTCAAAGGGGGCGGGACATGTTCTTTGACAATCCGATTTTTAATCAGAGCGACCATGAACAGCCCGAGACGGCCCAGAGCCTCCTTCACGCTAATTTTTTGAAATAGCACGGATTTGTTTTGGTGATCGATGAAGGCCCGAACTTCATTGCTATGGGCCTCGATCGTTCCGCGGATAAAGCTGCGCTCAGGAATATTCTGCTCAGGAGCGCCGTATTCGTGGATTGCTGCAACTCCGGCAACAGTAAGGGGCGACTCTTTGTGTGTGGCCCCACCGCTATCACCAATGAAGCCGACTCTGACGTGGGGTTTGGCTGCAGCTTTTTTCAGCTCTGCCGCTATCTTTTTCCACCCTCTGTCTTTGTCGATCACCTTAAACTTTGCCATCGTCATGTCACCATCGGGGTTACGAGGATTTGACGACGAAGGCGTAAGTACTCCATGCCGTAGGACGTGGTTGCGAGAAGCGAATCCTCTGCGGATCCACCGGAGAAATTGGGAAGAGCATAGCTTCGCTGAAGCTCGCCGACCTTTTCCGAGGTGACGACACCTGCTTGCGACGTTCCTCCCTGAACCCCACCGCCAACACCAGCTCGCTTGAGCAAGTGTGCCGTAAGGTAAGAGAGGCCCGTTCCGTAGCTCGAGCCCCAAGCTTTTTCACTGACTGATAGGCCCGCAATTTCAACGAAGTTTTCGATTCGTTGATCGGTCACGCTACTGAACTCAGGGAAAAGAGCTTTGATATTCTCCGCAGTGGCTTCCATTTTGGATTACGCCTCCTGCTGCTGCTCGGGTGTTCCCACCTTGTCCATTTTCAAAATCTGCTCTTCGATGGCGCGCTTAAACTTGAAACGAGTTTCAGTGGTCAGCCACGCTTGAAGGAGATCGACCTTGAAAGTCTCCGCGACGATGCCAAGAGCCTTCTTCTCGTTGAAACGAGTCAGCGGCTCAAGCTCGCTCAGATCCTCCGATGGCGCGTTGGGATTGATCCCTTCACGGTTGTCGCCAAAAGCCTTGGCTTCCATCTTCTGCCGTTCTTCTTCGGTCAGTGTGGTAACGGTGCTCTCTGGATTTCTGGGTTTCTCATCGGCTTGGGGTAGAGTCAGCACGCCACTTTTGATGAAGTGCTGAATCTCGCTATCCTTCTTGGCGATCTCCCAAAGCCGTGGATCAATATGGTTAGTCCCCGGAATCAGCTTGATGCCATACGCGAAGTGAACATTCGGTCGGTTGTAAACTACGATCATTTTTCCTCCTCAAAGTTTTCAAAGCGGAGGAGTGCCGACCTCAATAATTCGAGTTCCGCGTCTCGCTCCTTTTCAGTCCGAAGAAAAACAACGGACTGAGTTTGGTTTAGATTCCGTCGCCGTAAGCTACGCTCATCGGGTAGTAGATGATGACGCCACCGAAGGATTCGATGCAGTCAATGATGAATTCGAGATTTCTCTTTTCAACATCGAGCTGTTCAAAGTCCGACGGAACTTCAAGCGTGAGCGCATCGGGATCACGACGATAAGCCATCATCCGATCCGAAGGCCCAGCCCCGGCTCCGGTGAGCTCGTTCACCCAATCCACGTTCTTGATGAACGGATTGTTCATCAGGAAGTATTTGAGGATCGTGGTGTCGGAGTTATCCGAGCGCGGAGTGCTTGCAATGTAGGTGTATTTGTCCACCGGCAAGAGCAAGGTATCCGGCACTTCCACACCCTTCGTGTTCGAAACGATGGTGTTAGCCACCAAGTTCAAGTCACGAATGATTTGTGCGGGAGTTTTCGTCGACCAAAGCTTCGAGGAACCCGTGCCATCAGCCGGAATCGTGACCGAACTGATGTTGGGGTTGCTCAGGAAACCAGGCAGGCCCGTTCCGGCATCACCCGCAAAGGCGTACTTGTTCTCGGCCTGCGCAATGGCGCGCCTTGCGGCGTTGGCTCTGCGCTGGTCGATTTTCTTGTTCGCCATTTTTGAGGAGCGGATCTCTTTGATCGTGTAGCCGTAGGCAGCCCCCAGCTCCTTGACCGAAGAGGTGAACTTCTTACCTTTGATGTCCACGCGGGGAAGATCGTCCGCATAGTTTGCGATGATCTTTGCCATCCCAGCTTGGTCATATTGGTAATAAGTGATCTCGGTAGCACCGGGATCGGCCTCGGGGTTCAGAGGAAAAAGCCTTCGGGCTTTCAGCTCTGCATACTTAACGTCGAACGTCCTTGATTTAATGAACTCCAATTCACGTTGGAAGAAGGCGCTTTCGTCTGCATCCAAGTGGGGGAGCTGTTCAAAACTTTTGTTCATGGCTCATCCTTCCTTTCGTTTAAAAATCCGCTTCTAAAAGCGCGAAATTGTTTGCTAGTGCCGTGGTGAGATATCGAGCTCCCGCCACAACCGCAGTTGCATCAGAAACCAATGCACCGCTAAAGCTTCCAGGCCCGTTCCCCCCGGCCGCATAGCGAACGTAGACATCCGAATCGGGTGTCACGTTGCCTTCGACCTTCACCCAAGCGCGTCCCTTGGAAAGAACAGGAACTACGGATTTCGCGGGGTATTGCGGGTTTGCGACCGAAGGGTCTTGAGGAAGTGCTTGGGTTGAAACGGACAGCCCAAGAACTTTCTTCTTGTTCGTGACGTCGGTTTCGGCAGCCGGGAGTTTGCCGGTCAGGTCTGCGGTGTCCCTGACGACTAGCTTTCCGAACGGCATCGCTGCCGCACAAGGAATGCTTTTTTTGTCGGTGAAACCGCTATCCGCCAGTTGGCCCTCGAAGGCGACTGGCGACATGTCTTGTGAATAACTGGTTTGACTCATGATTTTTCTCCTTTACGCTTTCGTGGCCGATAGAGGTTTCTGCCATTCCTTTTCATCCGCCTCGCGCGACTTCTTCCGCGCGGCGTTTGGGTCTGGTTGGGCCTCGTCTTTTCGGATATCGTGAACGGTGACTGCTTTTCCGAAGTTGGTGTTGAAGTCGGCTCGCGCGCGGACTTTTTCCGCAACCGAATCAAAGCGCGTGTCGATGTAAACATCCGACTTGCCTTCGAGCTGCGCAGTGGGGCTATCCACCATGATCACAGCCCGCTTGATTTCCGTGTCACTCATGGAATCAAGCTTTTCCACTTGATCCTTTGGAAGAATATGAGTGGCGACCTTCTCAAGGCCCATGCGGGACTTTGCGAGTTCCCGGATTTTATTTTCATCCGGCGTTGAATCCACACGCTTTTTCAATTCTTCGTTGGCGACATCAAGCTTGGCCTGAGTTGCCTCATGAGTTTTCGTCAGATCATCTTTCTCTTTTTGAAGAGTGGTGACCTGCTCCTTTGTTTTCGTGAACTCATCCATAGTTTCCTTGGACTTGTTCATCTCCGTAGAAATGGCTGTTTTCAGTTCGGGACTGACCTGAAACTCCTTTCCATTAATCGTGATGTTTTCCACTTTTGGTTCCTCCTCTGGTTCCTTGTTAATGATTGGTTCTTCTTCGACTTCTTCCGCGTCGAGTTTCATGACGGCATCCGCAGCATCGAGACGAATTCTCACGTCACGACCCGCACGACCTTTTTCGACAATGGCGATGTGGTTGTAGCGAATGTTCTTTTGAACGAAGTCGTAGGCTTGGCCGTCAAACTCTCCGGGCTCGGCCACAGAGTCGGCGTAGTAGCCGCACGAAACTTCGCGCAGACCGGCTTTCTCAACAGCGTTGATTGCGCCTTCATCAGCGACGACAAGTGGAATGGAAATTTTGTCCCCATCTTGTCGCGGCTGTTCGACCGCGTATCCGACTTGATATTGTTTTACATTTTTTGGGGTGAGCATTGCGGGTGGATGCTTGAGAGTGACGGGAGATCCAGCGAGAGAATCCATCGATTCTTTGCTGAACACTTCGGCGGCTGGACGAAATTCCCGAATGGTTTTTCCGTCTCCTGTTTTGTAAGTGAACACGCCAGCGCGTGTGACGTAGGCTGGAACGCGCAGAAATCCTTGCGGAGTTCTTTCTGCCGTTTCAAATTTTCCGCGATCAAATCGTAGAACTTGTTTGCTCATCTTGCCTCGATGAAAATAGTTTTCACCGTAGTGGCGAGATTTTCACCGCTTCGTTTTCAACATGTTGATAGTTCGTCAGTCTAGAAGGTCTTCGATCACGGGCTCCGCATAGCAACGGCACTGAATTGCCATTCCGGGATTCACGGTTTCTCCGTCAACCGCTGGAGGATCTGCCCAAGAAAACACTTCGCCTTCGAGCGCGCGGTGACTTTCTCGTTCGCGTTGATCACCGACTCCGCGCCAGCGGTAGCGAGTGAGGCCCATTTCGGTTTGGGTCATCTCAGTGAGCTGGCCGTTTAGTTTCCCAACTTGATCGCGGGCGATCAGCTCCGCATTAGATTCCATAGAAGCAAACCGATCATCAATGATAGATTCGATTTCTTCGACGCGTTTTCCCTGAGTAATGGCGCTCAGGACATTGGATTGGAGAGAAGCAAAATGCCGATCCGCCATCGTTTTGATGAGTTGGACGTTCTCTTTCACTTTTACCGAAAGCATGGCTCTCGTGGCATTCGAGTTGAAGCCGATCGTGAGATCGAGGCCATACTTTCCATATTGATCAAAGAGCCTTCGCGAATTCGCCCGCGCGACCTGATCAACAGAAGTACCCATATTGTCTGCAATGAATTGAAGATCGACGTCGGTGAATTCGCGCCCAAGGCTCTCGCGGATCCTGGAAATGATTGAAGCCAAATCGTCAACCGCGTCATCTGAGCGCGTGCGCGTCGGTAGAGCCGACTTCATTTCAAAAACAATGCTCGAGAGTGCGGGATAAATAAGTTGTTTCGTCAGTTCATGCGCGCGCCGGACATAGCGTAGAATATCTTTTGCGTATTGGCGTTCGGCTGTGTGTGGAAATACTGGTTTAAGGGGTTTGGGAAGCCTCTTGATTCGATTTGGCTTAAGAAGCTTTCGTGCTCGAATCAGAATGGTGGGACTTGCATCGAAGCGTGCTACGCGACTCACGATGCCTCACTATTCTCGTCGCTTTCTGGATCTTCATCATCCAGTTCGTTTTCTTCCGGCTTGGAATTTGGACGTGCCTCCAGATCAATTTCTGTTTCCATCGAATACTTATTCCCGCCGAAACGGGAGACAGCGACTTCCGCGGGATCTAAAACACCGCGATCGAGATATACGGCGTCGGCTTGAGCGACTTTGAGCCGGATGTCGGCTTCTTCATTGTCGTCAAGCTGCCAGAGCGAATCGAAATCAATGCCAATGTCCTTGGGAATACCGGGATTCAATTTTCTAGTGATGTTGATAAGTTTCGGAGCGAGGTACTCTTGGCGCTGTGAATCAACGTAGTCATACCATGCAGTGGTCGTGGAATTGCCTGTAGCATTTGAACCTTCGGGGCTCTCTCCAAGGAGTTTTGTGTGGGGAATATCGGTTTGTGCAACAAGGTTTGTACCCGCGGCTTTCAAGAGCTCTGGCATTCCAGTGACGGTGCGCGATTTTTCCTCGTAGGTTTCAGATTCGTCGATGATCAGGGAGCGAATGACGGACTTGGAGTAATTGGCGAGCTCAACGCGCTCGCGTATTTGATCTTCTTTCCCCGCGGCCACAAGCTCTGCGAGGTTTCGCATCTTGAAAACACCCACGTTGAAATCTTGAAGGATGGCGGCTGAAGAGTCGTGGCTAGTTTGATAGTTTCGGATGACGTTGTATGGACGCGTGAGAACGGAATCGTGCCAATAGCCATTTTCAGTAAAAAGCCTTCGTGGAAGTTTTGCTCCGTGAAAGAGTTCGAGCCGGGAAATATGAACGACCAATAAGTTGAGATCAGCGCTTCCGGTCTGGATCACGTTCAGCCGGTAAAGGGTCGGCATTCGAAAGGTTGGCGACAAAGGATTCATGTCGAGCGAAGTGGGATCCGCTTGGAGCTCGAAACGGTTGAGCACCTGGAGGGCGACAACTTCTTCGCCATCCCGCATGGGCTCATTCATTCCCTCGGTGCCTTTGCTGAAATAAACGATGGCCGATCCACCGTATTGGCGGGCCTGTTTCCAAGCCTCTCGACATTTGTTTTTGGCGTCGAGCTCTTTGAGACGCGCGATATAGGTGTTGGACTTCGGCTTTTCTACACCGGAATAGCACCAGTCTTTTCGAAGGGCCTCTTCGGGGAGAAGGTCAACGATCCTGGCGGCCATGCCGTCGGATGCATAGAGGTGCTCAAAGAAAATTTCATCGTGGCGGTGCCAGAGGGCTTGGGCTGCTGTTCGTTTATCTTTTCCGCGTGCGCCAAGGCCGGTGATGAGGTTTAGCCAACCATCTAGGCGCGCGACAAAAGTTTTTTTGTCCATCCACCTATTCAATCGCCCTGGCGTTGAAATTTCACCGCTTAGTCTTCGACACGTCGGGAACTCGACGCTATCTGTGGAAATTTCGGCACCTTTCTGCTAGGTTGTGTCACTCCCCAGAGACCGCGAACCTCCTATTTGAAAGGCCACTTTCCTGTCTCTGCTACGCGTTAACTATTTATTTGGAGGGATCGCCATGAAAGCTGCGGTTTTTGATGCTCACAAATTCGAGCGACCCATATTTGAAGAATTGAATGAGCGATTTCATCTAGAGCTGACATTTTTTGAGCCTCGACTCACTGAGGAAACGGTTGCTCTAGCAGAAGGATTCGACGTCGTTTGTTCCTTCGCAAATGACCGTGTGAATGCTCAAGTTCTTCGTCAGCTCAAAGAGCTCGGTATCAGGCTGATAGCCCTGCGTTCTGCGGGTTTCAATCATGTAGATATCCCCACGGCAAATGAGCTCGGGATTAAGGTCGCGCGTGTTCCGGCGTATTCACCTTATGCGGTTGCCGAACATGCTGTGGCCCTCATTCTCGCACTCAATCGGAAAATCTGCCGTGCTTCAGCCAGAGTTCACGAGCTCAATTTTTCGCTCGATGGATTAGTCGGCTTCGATTTGTACGGGAAGACCGTTGGCGTAATTGGAACCGGGAGGATCGGATCGGTGATGGTTAAGATCCTGACCGGATTTGGGTGCCAAGTTTTGGCTTTCGATCAGAGAAAAAATCCCGATGTCGAGGAACGGATGGGGGTCACTTACACTGACCTAGACGAGATTTATCGGCGCTCCGATATTATCTCTCTGCATGTGCCGTTGACCAAATCAACGCGGCACTTGGTCGACGAAAAAGTGTTCAGCAAGATGAAAAGAGGCGTCATGCTGATTAACACTGGTCGTGGAGCCCTAATAGATACAAAGGCTCTGATCAGTGCTTTAAAAACAGGCCAAGTGGGAGCTGCTGGGCTCGACGTCTACGAGGAGGAAGAAAATATATTTTTCCAAGACCTCTCCGAAAAAGTGCTTCAGGACGATGTACTCGCTAGACTAATGACGTTTCCGAATGTGCTGATCACTGCGCATCAGGCATTTCTCCCACGAGAGGCTCTATACAACATTGTGGAAACCACTCTTCAGAATATTCAGGACTTTGAAAAAGGGTTGCCATTGAAGAATGAGGTCAAATAGAAACTAATTCTTCTTCTTAAATTCCCAGCCCTGAGAGAGTTGTTTGAACGGGAGTGTTTCTACTTTCTCGCTATCCTTCATTTTCGTCCACTTTTCATTGCCAACGACAGCGGTATATTTTTTTACGATTTCATCGGAACTTCCAGCAATCCACGAGCGAGCTTGAGTTGCAAGTATGTCATTGATCGTCTCAACGAAACCCTGATCGATTGGAACATACTGAAATCCAAATGGTGGAGGCCCCTTCGATAGAGCGATTGCGACCTTGGGAGCAACAACGATGATTCGTTCTCCAACATAGTCTTCTGGGATCACCGGGCGGTCAGTAACGATAAACTCTCCCGACGTAGGCTGAAAAATTCGCATCTTTACTGGTAGCAATTGCCGAAAAAAGTCGTCGACCGAATTTACAATATTTTCCACCACGACTTGATCGACTGTTCGATCTGAATGAAGACCGAGAAATGCTTGCACCTCGGGATCTTTTTCCACGGCTTCGCGGAATCGGCTCAGAACATACTCGGATCGATATTGTAGCGATAAAAGACCCATGACGAACTTTACTGCCATCATGTGATCACTGTACTTGATTTCACCACCTGAAAGGATCGTTGGCAGGACGCTTCCGATGGCGCTCTCAAGGCCAGAAAGCCACTTCTCCGCGTCAACGACTCGTTCACCTTCAAGGATTGGAACGTAGAGATCGTTGACGATGGCGAAACTAAAACCACTGCCACCCTTTGATGCAGAGAAAGAAAACTTTTTTTGATCAATCTCATAGACGTGGACGCCTTCATACGAGGCACCTGGAACAACCCAGTTCTTAAGGATCACTTTAGGCATGTAGTGGTTTTTTTTATATTCAGCCAATTGATACTCCGCTTTTTTTTACCTAAATTATATCTACATTTTGAGCAACATTTCCAGTCGCTTCGAGGAAGTCTCGCGCAATCTCATGATCGCAAGCGAAGCGCAGTCCACGGTGTCATCGTGTGCAGCCGTTGGAAAAGAGACAAGTTCCTCGACATTCGTTCCAATCCACGGAGCTATCGAAGGGTCTGGGTAGTGAACATTTCCTGCCTCATAGACGGGTGATACGGCCGCAAGGCGCGCATCTTTTCCTGTCTGCGGCTTGAATGGAAGAATTCCCATAATTTCGCCCTGTAGAGTTTGAATAACCGCAGCACCGTTTGCAGCTTCCTCGATCACTTTTGCAATTGCATCTGGGTGACGTGCGGCCATCGTTTTGATCGCTTGCACCTGGGACGGAAAGTTCATTCGATCACGGATCTGGTCGATGAGGTAAATCGAAGCGCCTTTGCGTCCCCAAACCTCCACAATGGTGAAGTCTGAGCTCTTGGCATCTTTGAACGTGAGGTCAGCAACGATGATTTTCTCTTCGAGATTGTCAGGTAGCTCTTTGTAATATTTGAGCCACGCGCGTTTGATGATACCGCCACTTCGAGGCGATGGTTCCTGCTGGTGTTGGCCTGCGAAACCATACGAGCCCAAATCCTTTTTCGCCTGTTCAATCTCAGTGTGCCCATCACGCTCCGGGTGCATGAGGTCGCCGGGCGCGCGCACGAGCTCTTTTCCTGAGATTGGAAAAGTGATGATCGTTTTCTTTTCGCAGATGGAAGGAATTTTAACCATCTCGTATCCCAGGTTCTTCGCAATCAAATGCCCCGTGAGATCCTGGTGGTGAAGTCGCTGCATGATCAGGATGATCCGACCTGTTTTCTTATTGTTGAGTCGGTTCGACCAGGCGAGATCGAAGTTTACGAGCGTGGCTTCACGATCGGCATCGCTTTCTGCGCCTTTCGGATTATGGGGATCGTCGATGATGATGTAGTCGCCGCC
>Ga0172372_10001906_pt1 | contig 32068 bp, 17 predicted proteins | sample LakKiv5m_2_FD_114544 | JGI IMG/M metagenome (GOLD analysis project Ga0172372, IMG submission 114544) | Freshwater microbial communities from Kabuno Bay, South-Kivu, Congo - kab_092012_9.5m | ecosystem: Environmental > Aquatic > Freshwater > Lake | place: Democratic Republic of the Congo... | reverse complement strand
TTCTGTTGGTGTAATTGTATTGGTTGGTGTGATTGTGTTGGTTGGTGTGATTGTGTTGGTAGGGGTTATGGTTTGAGTTGGTGTTTCTGTTGGGGTTATTGTGTTGGTAGGGGTTTCAGTAGGAGTTGCTGTTTCTGTTGGTGTAATTGTATTAGTTGGTGTCATAGTAGGTGTTCTTGTGTTTGTAGGTGTTATTGATGATGTTGGTGTGTTTGTTGGAGTTGGTGTTGGAGATGGACATATGGTTGAACCTGTTATCATTCCAACTGAATTTGTGGAATAACAATACCCATTTCTGCTAAAGTTTCTGCTTCCACCCCAACCACTAGTATTGTTATTTAAACAAGATTGAAAATCAACATAATATGTTTGCCCACTTGACCCATCAAATAAGGTTGTCTTTCCACATATTTCAGTATTTGGTTCATTACGGCAAACATCATAACAACTTAATGTTCCTGTTGAATCAACATAAACATCAAAGCAATTGCAAGCATTTGCGTCTGGAATCAATGAATTTCCCCTAAAATATATCTTATTATTATTATTTATTAATCTGAAATTTGTATTGCTAAATGTGCTATAAATATGATAAAAATCTTGTGGTATGGTAAAACCTGAATATTCAACGGTCAATGAAGCGTATAACATATTCACATTGACAGGTGTTAATGCTGTTGGATCACTATATTCATTAACCCCTATGTTGCTAACAAGACTTCTATTTGTATTCAAATTTGGAATAACCCAAGTGTACCAAGAATATCCTGTTGTGGTATATGCTGGAACTTCATGTGTCTTGAATAGATACGCTTGAATTGAGTTGCCATAATCATCAAAACCCCCACTGTTCTGGCTTATCTTTGCTGTTCTTACTTGTGGTGCTGTTATGCCCCAACCAGAGAATGATATATATCTATTTAATTCATCATTGAATGTGTTTGCACTTATGGATGGACCAATGCCATTTGAAAATCCTCTAAATAAACTTCCGCTCATCCAATTGCTAAAATCAGCATTTAAATTAATTGGTTCAATAAACAAATAAGCATCAAGTTCTTCTGGTGTTGTTGGTGTTACAGTTGGAGTTATGGTTGGTGTTGGTGTCTTTGTTCTTGTTGGTGTATTTGTTGGGGTTATTGTCCTTGTTGGTGTTAAAGATGGAGTTCTTGTATTTGATGGTGTTATGGATATGGTTGGGGTTATAGTTGGGGTTATGGATATAGTTGGTGTTATGGTAGGAGTTGGTGTTGGAGTTGTGCATAGTATTTCCACTGTAACCCCAATCAAGAATTGCTCCCTTGTTATATTATCATATAATGGTGTTGAACTTGTTGAATTAAGATATATGTCAAATGGTCCTTTTGAATGGGATGCTGGATTTAATTGTAAAAAATATCTTGAGCAAGCTGTAACACCTGAAATGATGTTCTCAACACTATTCTCACATATTGGATCCGTATTTATTACAATTATTGTGTAATTTGACATTTTTTATTTATAATTTATAAGCAGATATTATAACCATTTATTGCCCCATTTATATCTGGCTGCCAATATAATTGATTAAAAGTATCCAAGAAATAAGTTAATCCATTATAATCAGGTATTACATTTTGACAATTGTTTAATGTTTGATAAAAAACACCACTATCTGGATTATTAAATTCATTCAAAGTTCCAGAATAATACATAGTTATATTTGGATTACCAGTACAATCACAAATAGACCCAGATGTACACCCAGTAATAGCTATACAGAAAACATTAGAATTAGTGGTTGGTGTAACTGTTGGGGTTATTGTATTGGTTGGTGTAACTGTTGGAGTTATTGTATTTGTGTTGGTTGGGGTTATGGTTGGAGTAGGCGTTGGTGTAGGGGCAGCTAAAACTTGTAATTCTAAAGTATAATTAGTGTTGGAACCTAGCTGCTGTACTCTCACTGTATAATTGCCAGAATTATAAGGAGATGCTCCTCCTAAAATTTCTTGATTTATATTTCCGGATCCAAAATGTTGTTGTGCTAACATCAAGCCAGGATTATCTCCTGCAGTCCATGCAGAACCAGATTGAATACCCAACCAAGCAACATTATCAGAAGAACTGTAACTTCTAAGAAAAATTTTATTTAATATCTGATTATTCTGTACGGTAAAAGTAAAATAATCACTATTACCCACTACAGAAGCAGTAACTAAGCCGTTACCGTTATTTAAAGTTACAACAGTTGGTGAACCTGCAGAATTAGACATAAATCCATTTATGCTTTCATCCCAAATAGTATATGTTGTAGGAGTAGCTGTAGATGTAACTGTAGGTGTAACTGTACTAGTTGGTGTTATACTTGGAGTTATTGTATTGCTTGGGGTTGTTGTTGGTGATGTTTGAATTGTTGATGTAACTGTTGGGGTTCTTGTGTTTGTTGGCGTTGTTGTTGGTGATGTTTGAATTGTTGATGTAACTGTTGGGGTTGTTGTATTTGTTGCTGTAACTGTTGGTGATGTTGGAATTGTTGGCGTAACTGTTGGGGTTATTGTATTGGTTGGTGTTGTAGTTGGTGATGTTGACACAAATCCACAATCTATTAACTTAAAATAACTACAAGAATTTGAATCCTTGATGGTTATCATTATTTGGTCTGCTCCATCAAATACGGCTGGAACTCCTATTATTGCTGGTAATGAGGCTGTATTCACAATGGTTGCAACATATGTTTCATAATTTCCATTTATGTCAGATATGTATATGCTTAAAGGAGTTGCCCCAGTAAGTGCTGTCAATGTAATGGTATTACTTGTGGTTGGTGTTGGTATATATCCTGGTGTTGCAGATGGAGTTGGAGTTGGTGTTGGTGTTATTGATGTGATATCTGTTATATTATAAATTATATCACAATTTATATAACAATTATATTTCTTTGATGTTTTGCATCCTGTATTATCTTGAACTATAACTGTCACTTGTGGCGCAAGATGAAAGATTTCTGGTAAGTCAAAGTAAACCTCTCCTACTATAGGTAAAGTGCTTATCTGACCCAAATATGTCTCATTCCCACCAAATGCATCAGATACATAAATGTTCAAAGGTGTGCTTCCACTTAAACTTGTAAATACAATTCTTGTCATGGTATGCAACTAATATCATATGCTATTTTCAAGTTTATGGTTAAAACCTGGGATGTAATGGTATCATCTGGTTCTGCTATAATGTTTATTGTATTTGTTATTAAATCATAAGATACACTATCAATCCCAGGGATTGCACTAACTAAACTAACAATAGAATCCACATAAACTGAATCTGTTGGAACATCTGTTCTTGTATAACCTGTATAGAAGGTATTTGCACTTGTAATGCCACTTGGCTCTAATGTATATTCAGTTGTAAATATTGCTGAATTTAAATTGCATTTTGGATTTGTTATGGTGGTTGATCCACTAAACTCCATATTCACCAAATCACTAAAACCCTCATTTAAAAAGTCCAATAATCCAAAGTTATTTAATGGCTGTAATGAAAAATTTTGTGAATCCACAACATATATCTTATATGATGTGTTTACACTAAAGCAATTTATGCTTGTTTCTCTTGTTAATGAGCAACCATTGGCATCTTGTAATGTTAAACTATAATTTCCACTTGTTAATCCTGTTGCTACTATATATTGTGGATTGCCAGTTACATTGCTTGACCATGTGAATGTAAATGGTGGTGTACCATCTGTGATTAATGCTGTGATTGTTGCATCATTTCCATTTACACAAGATGTGGGGTATAATGAGAAATCAATTCCATTGCTTGATGTTACTTGTATATTGTCCCTCTGTTCACATCCTGTTGCATCCACAACCCTTAATTCATATTGACCTTGTGCTATGTTCTGGAATGTTACACCTGTCAAATTTGTATCAATTATTGAAGTTGTGTTCAAATAATAATCATATGGTGGTGTTGCTCCTGTGCTTACAAATGCAAATATACTTGCATTGTTTGAACTACAAGTTGTTCCAGTTGTTGAATATCCTAATGTGAATTTATCTTCTGCTATTATGGTTATTTGCTTATCATAATAACAGCCTGTGGAATCTTGCATATATGCTGTATATGTTCCACTTGGTAAACTATCAAATATATAATTTGTTGATGTTGTATTAACTGTTGTGGTATTTCCACTTGGATTTATTAACCCATAAGTATAAGGCCCAGTTCCCCCCACCAAACTAATATTAATTAATCCATTTGATGATGAACAAGTTGAATTTGTTCCATTTATGGAAACAGAAGTTACTCCATTGTCATTATCCAGACTTGTGAATATTGAATATTCACATAATGCAGCATCTTTAACCAAAATTTCATATGATCCAGATGTTAATCCGGTCATCAAAAAATTATTATTATAAGTTATATCATAATATCCAGTATTTGCTGAATAATAATATGGTGTTGTTCCACCACTTATGGTTATATCTAATTTTCCAGTTGCTGTAAAACAGGTTGGTTGTGTGGGTATTATATTAACAAGCCCAATTGTGGAAGCGTTAACTATCTCAACTGATTTTGTTAATGTGCAACCTTCACCATCTGTAACACTAACAGAATAAGTATCAGCAGATAAATTGCTTAATGTGTTACCTGTTGAACCATCATTCCAGAAATAGGTGTATGGACCAGGATTTGTCTGACCTGTAATATATATTTTACCTGTATTGCCACTAAAGCAAGGTGAAGCATTTATAGTATAGAATCCATAATCAAATGTTGTTGATGATTTGATTATAAAACTTTCTGTCTTTGCTGTGCAACCCCCAATGTCTTCAACGTATATGTAATATGTATCAGCACTCAAATTATCAAAAACAACAAATTCAGAACTAAAAATATTGTTTGAAATTAATGTATTACCACTTGTGTATAAATAACAATCAGTTGTTGAAAAATTAGAATTTGTTGTTGCTGTAACAGATCCATTTGTATCTCCACATGTAGTGTTACTAGTTGCGACAATTGAACCGCAGCAGCCACTTGAAACTGGTATATTTATAAAGAATTCTAAATTCTCACTTAATGTTGAATCATTTACTCTAACACCATATGTTGTGGCTGATAACCCGGTTTGAAGTATAGGAAAATCTTCTGTTGTGATTGTGACACCCAAGTCTGGTTCAACCCATTCAATAGTATATGGAGGTGTACCTCCAGTTAAAGATAATGATATAGCACCTACATTTGTGTTTGAACAATCTCCGGTTACGCTTAAAAAATAATCAAATGCTGCCATTTATTAACATATTATACTTACATCCACACCAACATTTATGGTTAATAACTTATCAACCGCAATTTCATCAACACAATCCAAATCAATAATTTTCATAAAACCATTGCTTGGATTTTCATAATTTACATCAAAATAATATAAATTAGGTAAAGCACTAAGTAATGCTGATTCCCATTGTGCTGTTGTTGGCACATCATCATTACCTATACCATCATAAAACTTAATCTTTGCAACAATGGTATTGTTTAATATAAGTTCACTATACCAACTTGTTAATACATTATCAGAACCACAATTCAAATCAAATTCATCTATTGTTGATGTTATTGCATTTCCTAAAATTGATGCAAATGATTCTGTAGGTGTTGCTACCATTGTTATACCATTCTTAATACATATATCACTAAAAATTGGTGAAGTAATGTAATCATCCCCACTTGCAATTGGTATAAATACAGAACTAATTTGAATATCACTAAATGTTATCTTCTTTGGTATTGCCCCTACTGTACAAATAGGCATTTGTCTCTTATAAACATACTTCTGTCTATGAAATATAGAATTCTCAAACTTAATCCCACCCATCCATAATGTTGTTGCTGGTATCATTTGTTCAACCAATTTAATCCAATATGGATTTATACCTTCAACAAATTTAATTAGTTTATCATATGTATATTTGTTTGTTGGTATATTAACAGTGTTTGGTGCTTCCAAATACTTCCAGAAAATAGATTGAAGTGTTGGATAACCACCAGTTTTACCATCTGTTATATACATTCTATTTCTTGTGTTAATCATATTCTTTGCAAATGTTGATGCAAATTCAAAAAATGATTTTGTTTTTGGTTCTGGATTGATAAATGTAGCATCAGTTCCACCACTTGTGGGGTATGGATATGTTAAACCACTTTGTGGAATAGGATAATTATTATCAACTGACTGAACCCAAACATCATATAATAAACCTTGTGCTGGATTTAAAAATACATTAACATTCTTAACATTTAACAATAATCTTTCATCACTTACAGAATAATATGCATTATAATTACCATCTGATGATACTCTTAATAATGTATTATCTCTTGACCAAGACTTTTTATTATCAATAAATTTTGATATAGTAAAACCTTCATCAATATATGGAAATTTCCTAAAAATATCTAAATATTTGTTTCCATATGTAAATGGTTCAAATTCTGTACCATATTGTACATTTGGTGCAACTCCAGTTCTTGTTGCTATCTCAAGACTCTTATGTTTTGGAGTTAATTGATACCACCCAGCACCCATCTGAAAGAATAACTGACTTGTATTAGTTGATTGTTGTGGGTAACCAGTTTTTATATTTACTGGATAATTTGAGGAATTAAAGTTTACTAATGTTGATGTTGTGTTTTGTGTTATTCCAGTATATACTACATTGCCGCCCTCTACCTTGTATGTTGTTTGTGTAAAAACTGGGTCAGTGTTCACATATCTACCTGTCTGTAATTTATCTAATTCTGTATTAAATTTTGTCAAATTTATTTTTTGGTCAGCAATATAAATATGTTCATTAAATTCAACTAAAGCCTCTGGCGCACCAACTAATCTAAGAATAAATTCAATTGACCTTCTTGTTCCTTTTGATTTGAATAAATAAAATGAGTTTATAACTAAATTTCTATAAAATGCATAATTTAATTCTAATGGTGTTTGTGATCTGTCATATGCAGGATATTTAAAATCACTTGTATTACCAAATATTGAATCTATTAAATTTTGATCTGTAAGAAATTGGAAATTATCCTCCCAACCCAAAGTTTTACTTAAATTCAACAATAATTGTGATGGTATATCATTTTTTGGAGTATAATTGGCTGAATTCATATATGCCAAAGAATCAATAAATTTTTTGACCTCATCAAAACTTCTTCCATATATTTGAAACATACTTTCAATTCTTCTATCAAAAGTATCAAATTCTTTTAATGAGTCAGATACAAAAAATCTTGATATTAGATTTGTTCTAACATTATCAAAATATGTTGCAATTTCTTGTATTGTATTTAAATAATTATCAAAATTTGGAGTTATAATATCTATATTCCAAACACCATCCAAAGGGAAAGTTATATTTGTATTTACTATACTAAATTGTCCATCTTCATTTTCTTGTGGAACTTGTAATGTCATTGTGTATATTGGTGAAGATATTGTATTTAAAATGTATTGTTCAAATTCATCAAATTGACTTTTAAGAACTAAATTATATAGATAATCATTTGGTCTTATAATATAAGAAGTAATACTATCTGTTGCTGATACTCCAAAAGGTGAACCAGAAACAGTAATGTTTAATGTCCCATCATTTAATGATACACTTGGGTTTAAAAGTAAAATAGGATATGTAATACCACTTATTGATAAAGCATATTCTGAATAATATTCTGTAATATTCCTATATTCTGAAACTTTAATTTCTTTTGATGATAAATTGTTTTCTGCATTTTTGCTAAAATCAACACCAAGTGGATTGTGTATCTTGCTAATATCAATATCAAAAGTTGTATAATCTGTCAATGCATTATAAACAATATTTGTTGCAGTATAACCCGTATTTAGATTGTTATCATAAAAGTTAATATCAATAGATGCTGGAAAATTGTTTATTATATTTGTTATTGATACTGAAAATCTTTTTGATAATGACCCATACATAACAAAATTCATAACTTGACTTATGTCATAGTTAGGATAAACTTCAAATTCTTTTGTTAATATAGTTTTTATATCACCAATATTAGAAATACCTAATGTTTCAAGATTAATAGGTGAATCAAAAACATTTGTTAAAAACTTACGAGGGATAGTTTCGGTTATACTAGGAAAAAATTCAAAAGTTCCATAAGTTAACCCTCCACCATTTACCAACTGGTATCCAACCAAATTATCAAAAGCACTAGGTGTTCCTCCATCTGGAACATTTTTAACATAAATTATAGGCATTATTCTACTATATTATCAAAATTTTTACTTATATCAATATCATCTCCACGATCCTCTCTAACCTCATATAACAACTCATTAAATTGATTTCTAACTTCAAATAAATTATATTGCTTGTATATATTACTTGTTGTGTCATATAATGTATATACACCATCTTCAATTGATTTTGTTTGATTTCCAAATAAACCAATTGCTAATGTTGAAATATCGTGTTCAGCAATTTCAATCTCTAGTGTTGTTGGATTAAAATATGTATTTGTTATAATTATTTGCTGATTTGGTTGGCCAATAAATGGTGTTGCATTTGTTTTATTTGATGGGGAATTACTTGGTGTTAATGTTAGGAAAACTAAATTTGTATTATTATCTACATACTTATATCTTATTGATTTTTGGTTAGTATTAACTTCATTTGTTACAATAGGTTCACAAAAAAAAGAAGATGTTATTATCCTAAAAAAGTTTGGGACTTTTTGTTTATTATTCAAATATTCAATTCTATAACCAACTAATTCTTGTGGTGTTTCAAATTTATTCCTAAACTCACTTGGTACATTATTTAAATCCACCACAATGCCTTTAACATTTGGCAAAGCACTTAAAATCCCACAATCAGTTATTTTGGTTCTAATCTGTGAAGGTCTAAGATATAATGTATAATAACCAAGTGCTGTAAATTCATTTGCTGGTAATGTTAAATTATATAAACCACCCAAAACCTCATCTTGATTTTCATTATCAAAATATGGTTTCAATATTGTTGTAGCATCTAGTTTTTTTTGTGTAATTAAGTCTGTTTGATCCCTAGTTGGAGAATACACCATAACTATCTCCACATCTTCAGGGCTGACATCACTAGGTCTAACTGTTCCATATGTACCAATTGCCATATTATTATTATTTAATTATAAATAGTTTAGTTCTTTATTTATTTGTTAATTTAAAATACCCATATCCATATTTTTCCATATCTTGCAATGTCTTCACCTCACCAAGCCTCTGGACTTTCTCATATCCTGAATTCTTTCCCCTCTCCACAAAAACATTTGAGAAAATTTGAACATCATCCACTGATTTCATTAATGCTTCATTTTTTGTTATTGCACTTAGCACTGTGGTTTCTTTTTTCAGACCCTTACTCTTAAACTCAAAAGTTGTAACACCAAAAGGATAATCAGTATATTTAATATCTTGTATTGTGTATGCTGTGAATGAACTATTTATATCTGTTACTTTACCATATGTTTCCCCATTCTTTTTTATTTCTCTATTGACATCATATGTTTTGCCACCATATAATGATAATTCAAACAAATTAGATTTTGTATAACCTGTAATAGTTACCTCACTATCATACAAATAATCATCAATATCCATTCCGGTATCACCAGTAAAGATATAATTATAACTTATTTGTGAATTTTTCCAAGGACCCCCACTTGGGACAAAGTCAACTGTTCCATTTGGGTTATTGCTAACTTTATCTTTATCAAATGGTATGGTTATTGTTTTACTTATAAGATTTGTTCCAAAATTATTCTTCTGCTCCAATCTTATAACATATGTTGCATTTGTATTTGGATAAGTATGGCATATTTTAACACCACTCATAGGTTCAATATTGCTTCCATCCCCCCAATATATTTGATATTCTGAATCTTTGGTATATGAGTTTAAAACTGATGTATTATAAACACAATACTTGTGACTAGTCTCTGCACTGAAAAGATAGTTTAAGGCAGTTTCTTTTTGTTGTATTGCACCATCAAATGTTGAATAATATCCAACATCTATACAATCTTGTGTGAGTAATATGGGGATTGTAAGTCCTGTCAAAGTGGATGCCCCATTTATTCCCCCAGTCAGCAGGCTGGTCATTCCAGTATATACCCCAAAGGTGTTTCCACTATATGTGACCTCCTTAATTATGGATGATAATGACTCTGGGGATATTTTAATTTTATATACCATTACTTCTTTGTTACATATTCATACCAAGCCATAGGATTTCCTTTAACTCCAACTTGTTTGCCACCATCTTTTATACTATAATACGCATATGTATATGTATTATAATCCAATTCTATTTTATAATAAAAATCAAAAACATCATTCAAATTATATTTATCACTCAATGTGGATTGACAAACATTTGCCATTCTTTTAAACCCACCATCTTTACCATTAAAGAATGTTGCACTAACATAGAATGTATCAAAATTAAATATTTCCTTGTCTTTTAACCAATATATAAAAAAACCTTCTGTGTTATCCACAAAATCCAAATTATATGTTGGTATAGTAATATCCCCAGATTTAATCCCATTACTTGCTTGTAAGATTGTTGTTAGATAAATTTTTTGAGATTTGCTAAATGGGGTATCATAATAATCTAATTTGAAAAAAGAATTATTGAAACTATTTGATACATTCTTTATATCTATATCCAAGAAATTGTTGCTTGGGGTTAAGTATGTTGAATTCCAATTATCAATTGAATTCAATCCTTTTCCATTATAAAAATTAAAATTTATATTTAAACTATAATCAATCCCCATTTCATTAATCTTTTATACACCTAATTGAATACCCATTATTTGGATCATCTTCTTGAAAATCCAAATTATCATTATTATATTTTAATTGACCTAATTTCTTGAAGTTAAGTCCACTTCCATTTGTTTGTGTCCAGAATGTTGCTGTTTCCCCAAAAAAATTAAAATTACCATTATAAACCCTTCTCCCAGCTGGATAAGCATTAAATCCACTACTATTTGTTGCACCATCATTTGGTGAATCCCACCAAACCAAACCCTTTGTTTTCATCTTTCCACCAGCAACACCATTGCCACCAAGATAATTGCTTAATGTGGTTAATTCAGCATTTGTTGGCATATGATACCCAGTAGGACATAAACCCCCAGCATTAGAAGTGGCATACCAGTTATACAAATATCCAAAACAATTATCAGTTGCATTGTTATATGCACAATATGCACCTATTGTTAAATTCTTCCAAGTTCTCTTATCTGTGATATTTGGAATAACTGTTCCATCATTATATCTTGTTGTTCTTAAATTTTCTGTAAACCAAGTTTGTGTTCCAATTACTGCTGTTCCATAATAATTTCCATCATAATCCCTAACATAGGTTGCACCAGAACAAGTATTTACACTTGTTAGTACCCCACTTGAATCAATATTAAAGACTGTGCCATTTGTACTACTAACATACCAACCTTCTGATAATTTAGTATAAATCCCATCTACCTTAGTATATATTGTATCACCAGTTTCTATTTTTTGTGGCGTTCTTGATGTGTTTACATACAATGTATCACAATCCCCCACACAATTTGTTGGTGATGTTGCACAAAATATTGAATTACAAGCATCTCCACTAGTAGAATGTGTAAACCAACTTCCACAACCGCTTGGGGTTGGAGCAGAACCTGCATATATATTAAAATCTGTCATATTTATTAACAATTTTGATTAAACCCAATTAAATTATTTGATGAATAATACCTTAATTCAGTTGGTGTTACAGTTGGGGTTGGTGTTGGAGTTGTTGTATTAGTTGGTGTTACAGTTGGGGTTGCATTGGTTGTTCTACTTGGTGTAGGTGTTATTGTACTAGTTGGCGTTGATGTTGGTGTTGTCTCTACATCACAATCATTACAACTTTGATTTGTGCAATTACAACCACACTCTGGTGATATTGCAGTAAAGCCACAGTCATTAGATATTATACCATCATTACCCAAGTCTTTTCTTACACATATTTTAAATTCAAGACCATTATCTTGAACTGGTATTGTTATAGAATCTTGAACTCCATTACAATTATAATATGTTGTTGTGCAAGCCCCTCCATATGTATTAGCAATAACACTATAACAAATACATAAATTATTATTACATGTTGGCGTTACTGTTGGGGTTGTTGTAGTAGTTTGTGTTATGCTTGGCGTAGGAGTAAATGTGACACTTGGTGTTGGTGTAAATGTGGCACTTGGTGTTGGTGTAAATGTGACACTTGGCGTAAGGGTAGGTGTTGGTGTTGAGGTTTTTGATGGGTCAGGAAATCCTTCTTGTTGACCTTTATGTGAAAAACGAACAATTTCATAATCAATTAATGGATTTATTGAATTTGATAAAATCTCCCCCCCATAAGTATCTATGGTATCTTGATATCCAAGATTATCAAAATCCATTTTAATAGGTAAATTTATAACCAAATCCTCAACCCTTGGTTGTAATAATCTATATTTATTCACACTCATCAATCACAGGTTTTACAATTAAAGAATTTCCATCAACATTTGTTGATTTTTCAATAACCTCATTATAATAATCATATCCTTCTGGAAATAATTTAAAAACATTATTAACAAATGGATAAAATGCTCCATTTACAAATGGGTAATTAACCCCATTATTATTTTCATCAAAAAATCCAACACTATAAATATCCCTCCATCTAAATTGATTATCCACTTTTGAATAAAAAGCATAATTTGGAAGATTATCTGCCAAATTTTTATCAACTGTTTCAACATAATCTGAAAATACTTTTAATTGCAATTTATTGTGTGGTTTATAATAATATCCCTTCTCATTATCATTTATATCAAAAATTGATTGAGAATGTTTTATTTTATAATAAAAATCTGAAATAACTATCTCTGTTTGATCATAATCATTATATTCACAAAAATCACCATCAAACTCCTTTGGGTGGCTATAATAAAAGAATTCTTTATTATCATTATCAAAATATAATATTGTACTAATATTGCTATCAGATTTTGGATTTCTGCTTTCCCACCATGCCTTATTATTAAGAATATTAAATTCCCAACCTTTCTTCATCCTCTCATTTCTTGATGCAAAAAATCCAGATTGTCCTTTGAAAACAATTGTTAAATATAATTCTGTTATTGGTCTATTATGATTATCCACAATGTCATCAATATTTATTTCATTTTGTACTGTAAAATTATATGAATAATTTGATTCTTTTGTGTAACCAGAAAATGAATTATTATTATAACTCAAAACACTGCGACCATCAAAAACACCTCTCTGAAAACCAGATTTTGTGACAATTAATTTATCACCCCCATCAATAACTTTATGTTTTCTAATGTAATATCTTGATGTTGTTTCACCTGAATTGCCTCCAATAATAACACGTTTTAATGTGTTAAAAATATTTGATTTAATTTGATTATTAACATTAAGAACATTGATAATATATTTATCTGAACCATAAGAAGCATCTCCAAATGAATAAACATCATAAACAACATCATCAATCAAAATACTTTCACCCTCCTTAATATTATGCTCAACACCACAAGTGATTCTTATTACATCAAATCCATTTATAATAATTTGATTACCAACAAATGGTATTCCATCTTCTGCAACCCAATCAAAAAATGAATTACCAATCTTTATATTAAGACTTTGCTTACTATCCCCACTATAAGGATATGTCAAATAATAACCCCAATTATAATTAAATGCTTTTGATGTTTCATAACCATATGCTGTTAACTTTGGTGGTCTAAAAAAATCAAATTCATATGCTTGAAGAAATCCCTTCTTTACCTTATCATCTTGAATATAAAATGAATTCAATACTGGATATATTAATTCATTTTTATACTTGGTTGTTGTAATTCCAGAATAAGAATTGTTGTAAGTAAAGTTTATACTGAAAACTGGTCTTATCTTAAATGAATTACTCTTTTCTTGATTATACAAATTCTTCAAATCAATAGTAACATCCCTATCAAATTCGGTAAGTTCCTTGATTGATGATTCTAACTCAATTGATATCTGTGAACCATCATCATCTGATACTTTATTCTTAAATGCACTTGGAACAATATTATACTTATTCATTCAAATACTTTGTTTTAAATTTATCCAAGGCAGAAAAACCTTTCTTTATTCCAAAATAAAAATGGAATGGAGCTCCAACTATGAAAGAATCAATTTTCCTATCATCTTTGTTATATACATTGTTTTTTTGTGCAAAAATATAACCCCTATCATTATTGTAACTCAAATCATAAGATGAATCTGAAAAATAATCTGTTGCAGTATCTCCTGATGTAAACTTTATTCTTTCAAGATATTGATATTTTTTCTTCTTAATGTCTGTCTGTGCTGTTCCCCAAGTATTCTGGTCTGTTCCAAAAATTGTTTTTGAATTTTTAGATAATTTCCAAGAATAAAAGGGCACTTCTTGTGAAGTATTTCCATAATTTTGAGTAATTAAAGCATTTGTGACCTCTGTTCTAAAATTAACTCTACCTGGGGTAATATAATCTTTTAATTGTAAATCATTTTGTGATGATGAGTAGAATACACCCATATAATTCTTATTATTTTCTCTAAAAATTATGGTAGGTGAATTGTTTGTTTTAAATTCATATAATTCTGGTGAAAATTTAACAACTCCAAATTCAGAATTAATTGATAATAATTGAGCCAAATCTCCATCTAATTTTTTTACAGATCGACTAAAGAATGAATCTATAATTGTATTATTTAGAATAAGCCCTTTCAAAACATTAGAATCTAATATTCTACTAATTACAAAGAAATTGACTAAATCAGAATTATCATAATGGCTTGTTGTATTAATTGCATTCATAATATATCCATAAGTGCTAAAATCACTAAATGACCTCTGTTGCCTATTCTTTACACCCAAATTAATAATTGTAGTTGGATACATTAAATTATAATTATTTAACCTACTTTTACTATCTTTTGTATTATTATTACCAACAAATTTAAATTTAGTATCATCATATGGTGAACTTCTATAATAAAAATTATTTGTACTATTATCATAATAAACTAAATCTTTGCAATACTCTGGACTTGTCTTATTTGTATTTGCTCTAAAAGAAAACATAAATAATGATCCGTTTACCCAGTTATTAACAAATGTTTCAGAAATTACACCCCTACATATACCATAATTTAATTTAAATCTAAAAATCCATTCACGGAAAGCATTTATATCAGGAATTAAATCAAGTATTGGTCTTCTAACCAACTGATAACAACCATCCTTCATATATATCTTTTGATATTTTGATGATTTACAATACTCGCTTATTACTATATTACCCCCATCATTTGAATAACAAGAATACGGAACTAATTTATTACATAAATTAAATGTATTCAACACATCTGAAGCATTTGGTAAACCAGAAATATCATTGCTACCTATACTAGCATCAAAAAGTGGGTTGGCTTCAGCTGGTAATCCTTGACCTTGTGAAGATTTGGGGTATGTGTAAATCCTAAAATTATTATTCTGTTGTAATATACCAACACTATTGTTAACCCAGTTTTTACCATCCAAACCATCTGATGTTGGGAGTCTATCAGTCCTTAATACTATTTTATTTTTATTTAAATATGATAATGGCTTATCTTTTAATTCAAGATGTGAACTATATGAAAAATATAACATTAATTTTGGTTGCCTAAATAACATACCCACAAGATCAAAAATACCAGCAAGATAAATTAAATCAGTTGTATCCCCATCATATTGGTTACTATCTTTCACATTACCAATTCCAGTCATATAAGTACCACCATTAAAATCTAATCTTGATAAATTATATTTTGAATCAATTAAACTATTTGGTGTATTTTTTGGGAAATATTTATTTGTTCCAGCACGTTCACCATTTTGTATAAAGAAATTATCATCCCTATCAAATGGATATGCTATTGTCCAGTTTTTTAAAAATCTAACTGTAACATCATCAAGTCCTAATTTTGATATTTTTTTCCTTGTTATTGGACTTCTATTATTTAATATACCAGCATAATAAGATACAGAATCTGTATTATATGGTTCATAATCTTGTCCAGGTTCAAATACATATGAATCAAATGAAATGTCATTTTGGTCTGTTAATGTTTGTATTGTTACATTATTTTTATAAATACTTCCGTTATTGAAGTCATTAAGTTTTTGTATTGGTATATTTAGTTTGGTATTAACAGTGAAACTAATTTGATCCTCATTGTCATAACCAAAAATCTTACCTATCCCATATTTGTTTGCATATTCAGGTGAGTAAGGGTCAACACCTCTTTGTATAATTAACACATACTGGTTTTCTATATTTTGAAAATACTCAATTGGGTTATTTATAATCACCTCATCCCCAACAACATCTTGATTGCCTATCTTAACCCTTAATACAGCAGGTGATGTTAATACACTTGGTAAATAACCTTTTTTTGTTTTGTCTGACATATTTAAATATTCATAATATGTCATACCAGTTAACACTTGAAAATACTCCAAGTCAGAAGCATAATAAGATGTATCTGTTAATCCTGTTAAAACTGGTAAAGTATATGTTTTAGTTTCATCTTTATCTTGTGTTGTTGCATATCTTACAATTATATTTTTATTTTGATTAGTTATTTTAATAGTTCCTGGTTTTCCAAAAAATACTTCACCATCTGCTGTTGTCCCTGTGTATCTAAAATTAACATCTTTTGATAAACTACTGTTAACAAAACTCAATAATTCCCCTGACTCAATTAAAGTGTCAGATAATACAACAATAACATTGTCATAATGATGAGTTCCTTTATTTAAATCATTTGCAAAAGAAACTTTTATTTTATTTTTACCAGAGAAATAACTATTTCTCAAATTAAAATAATTAATTCTTTCCCCAACTGGTAATGTTTCACTATAAACTGAAAAATTCTTTGCAAAGGTAGACAACATATATTTGTCAGACCTTGGCGTTTTGATATCTGTTTCACCTATGTTCTTGGGTTTCACACCAGATGAATTTGTTGCTCTACCTGCAATAGCTTGTGTTATTGCAAAAATCATCAAAGGTTTATCATCTTCATATAAAGTATCATCTACATATTTTTCATCTTCTCTTTTAACAATTTCTTTTAAGTTAGTCCAATTAAAGTTTTGAGAAAAATTATCATAATATAGTGAATAATTTGATAGTTGTGATAATAATCCATTATTTTGTTCCAACCCCTCCAAATCAACATCTACTTCTTCCATTTCACAATCACAAAGTTCACAATTTGGATATGTTATGTTGGGTAAATGTATTTTTTTTATTTTTCTTCTTATTATTTTTCTAAAATTTCTTATTAAAAATATATTCAAAGTTGTTAAAACTACTATACCTGCAAAATCCTTAATTAACATTCCAAATAAGAAAGCACTAAATAGTGGACTTAAAGGATTAAAAGTTGCAAGTGAATACGAAGCTGTTGTTAACCACTTTATCAAATCAATAATTTCTTTTGCTAATAAAAATGAAACAAGCCCAAGAATTGCTGGTAATAATATTTGTGCAAAAAAGTTCCACAAAAATGCAACCAAATGATATCCAAATATTATAGGAATATTAATAAACTGAAATATTTGAATTATTAGGGAAAATAGAAAATATAACAAATCAAAATTCTTAACCCCATCATTAACTGGATACTTATTAACATTTTGTTCACAACTTCTATCTGATATTTCTTTTATTCCTATGAATTTACCTTGACCTTCACCCCCTTGATATTGGTCAACCAATCCTGCTACTGTATATACTTTATTATATTCAAATTCATAAAAAGTATCTTCACACCTTATTGCAGCATCTTTATTTGTGTAACCATCCCAATCCAAACCAAAATAATATGAACCTGCTAATTCTTTTTTTACATTAGGATTAGTAGAATTAATAGGATTAATACTACCACTAGCCCCCCAACCATACTCCTTAATGTTTGGGACTAAAAAATGTGCTTTTCTTGATGTATCTGTTGAATTATCAACATCTTGCCACTTTACCTTAAATCTATATTTACCTTTTCTTGGGATTCCTATTTTCTCATCATTTGTTATTATTTGATTTCCAGCTTCATCTGTTGTGACATATTCCAAATTCATAGGTAATTCAACAACCCAAGTACCATCACCATCTATAACTCTACCATTATTATCTAATTCATATTGCTCAAGAATAGGTAAACTATTTGCATCATTATTCCTTGTTTGCCTTATGGCCAATATTTGACCAGGACCAGTTTCAAGTTGACATAAATTACCCATACTTTCCTTTACTCGGCAATTAATTCTTACACTATCTATATTGCTTGTTCCAAATATTGAACCAATGAAAATAGATGTTGGCTGTATATCAATACTAGCATCATCCCTTAAATCAAAATCAATTCTATTTATGGTTGAATCACAAGTTTCAGGATCACCCCATAGTGGAGATATGGTAATACCTTTTGATAGGGAAACAATTTGTGGCAATGAACTTAAATCAGATGAACTTTGAAATGAATTTCCTTTAAATTGAGCCTCTGTTGCCCTTCCCATTCTAATCAAATCTTGGGGTGTTAATGAAAACTCCCCCATATCTGACAAATCAAGATCCATTAATATGGTATAACTTCCAACTGGAATGCCAAATATCATATAATCCCCACTTGAATTTGTCTTTACTGTATATTTATAATACTTCTCATACACCTCAATGGCTTGACCATCAAACATAACATCATTCAATGAGGGAAATGTCCCTGTTGCAACATGCCCAGGATATGATGGTTCATAAGGCAATAAGTTATACCTATAACCATCCTCATTCTTATCATTTATTGTTTTGTATGGATATATGGAGGTAATTAACTCATTGTTCTCATCCTCTTCACTTAATGGAATAAAAATTGAAATTCTAGCATTTGGAATACCAAAACCATTATTTGCTGTAATCCTTCCTGCAACAACACCATAGTTTGCACAATCCAATGTATATACTTCAGATTGCCTTATTTTGAAAGATAGAATTTCAAGGAATTCAATATTCTGATCTAATTGAAAATTAACAACTTTATCTTGACCAATGTCAGTCTTAATTCTAAAACTATTTTGCATTTTATTCTTTATTGTTTATAAATATTTTATTATATGTTATTTATAAAAGAATAAAGAATATCCCCACAAAATAAATAATTTAAATAATGGTCAATCCACTATTTGTATTAACTTTGACTGTAATATCTTTTTCAGGATATCTTATATGATATATCTCATTTGAATCTGCATAAATTATCTCATTAGATGCCACAATAATTCTATTTGATGCTGGTGGATAATACCCTACTACTGGCTCACCACCAGAATAATTGCCACCAACCAAATTTTTAAATAAAATATTTGATACAGCAACAACACCATTCAAACTTTGGATATTGCTCTTTATTTCAGATATGTTTATATCTTTACCTAATTGCATATTTTGAGGTGATAAATAAGTATTAATTGTTGAAATAATATTATTTATAATATCTTTTGTATTAAACCCTGTTGATATTGTTACAGCAACCTCAACACCAATATCTATAACTTTTGCAGATGATACAACAATGTAATCATTTATCATTCTATAATTTGATAAATAATTTGCAATATTATCTGTTAAGAATTTTGAATTATCACTAATTAACTTTCCATTTAAATCATAAGATAAAACAAGAACTTCAATCTTATTATCCACTTCTTGAATTGCAACTTTTGCTGGTGCACCAAATTGGGCTGGCATATTTCTAATTATTGCCTCATAATCGTTTATTGTTACTGCTCTTTTTTGTGCTGCAAAATTGAACGAAACAAAATTTCTAACTTCCTCCGTAGATGGTAATCCAGCACCCCCAATTGCTGGAAAGTTATTATTGACTCTCAATGAATTAACTACAGCTGCTTCTTGGGCTGGATTTCCTGCATTTATTGTGAATACATTTGTCCCAATTTGATTTATTGTATTTGGCCCAAGATTTGTATTTAAACCACCACCAACTCTATACTGAACAAACAATGTGCTATTAGGTTTTAAAGTTCTACCTAATGAGAAATTATTCAAATAATTCTGCAACATTGGTAATTGCCCTGTTGTTGTAAATTGGTTTAATTGTTCCAATGCTGTATTAACTCCATTTCCAAATGTTAATTTCTTAAACCCTTCTGCTGTAAATTCACTTATAAATCTATTATCTGTTTGAATGTATTTACCAACTTTTATACCAGCATTCCCAGTATCTTTTGTTTGGTCAATAATGAAAACCCTATCTTCTGCCAAAGAATCAACCTCATACCATTTATTTGTTTCACCAATGAATTCTGATGATGGTGGAACTGTACTTATTTGTCCATCTTTCAATAATACACTTGTTATACCCAAAACATTCTTATCTGGTAAGAATAATTCAAAAAATGGTCTAACATCTGATGGTGTTATAACTCTTTTTAATACTTTTGTTGTTCCATTTATAACTGGTTCTCTTTTTGTTAATGTGTAATTAATTATAGTGTTATTTAATTTGTTTGGTATTACAGTTAAATTACTTACACCTTGTGTGCTATAAGTTGATTTAAAATCAATATCATTAATTGTTTCAAATGAAACTCCATTTCCAAAAACTTGTGCTCCTCTTTGTAGAACACCTGCATAATTATAATCTGGCTGATCCCCAGATACTGGAACAGTTATTGAAAAATCACATAAGGTTAATGAAGCTCTTTGCCCTGGTATTTTTAACCCATAAGTTCTTGCTATATTATAGATAGATGATTTTTGCTGTGCATATTGCAATACTGTTTCTTGTAAACTTCTATCAATATGATAATGCAAATTATCTGCAACTGCTGCGTTCAAGTCAAGGAATACAGAGAATATGGAAGCATCACTAAAATCATTTATTAAATTAGGGTAGTATGTACTTACATAATTTAATAATTCAGCTCTTATACTCTGAAAGTCTCTAACACCATATGATATTTTTCTATCTGCCATATTATATATTTATTATAACAAAATCACTACCAGCAAAAGTATTATTATTTGTAGTATATTCTATTTTTATTTTTGCTGTATTTTGGTATGTACCATTTCCTGGTGATCTGTAAATTTTATCTGCTGAACTTAATCCAACATCATCAAGATTTAGTTTTGTTGTTTGAACTTCTTCATCTTGAGCAATTGGTTCAATGGTTATATTATTAATAATCAAATTAGGTATATACTTTGAAATAGCATCACGTATGTCATTTTCAATAATATCAAATGATACAATATCCATTGGTTCAAATAAATATTCATAAAGTCTTGTTCCAAAATCAGGAAGATAATATCTGCTCCCTTTTCTTGTTAACAATAAATGCAATAATGCAGACCTAACCTCGTCTGCTGCTGTTTCTGTCATTTTTAAGGCATCACCCCTTGTTGATGTATCAAAAGGAAATTTCACCCCATATGTAAACCCTTCAGGCATTAAAACTTATTTAAATATAAATATATCTTTTTCACAAATTTTAAAATTAATCCAAATAAAAACCCCCAAAATCTAATTTAATAGGATGTTTGGGGGTTTTTTATTTAACAAATTGAATCTATGATTCGCAACTCACACATTCATTTATATTCCTTGCAAATGATTGTGCTGAACTTTGGCTAAACTGATAATACAAAGTCTTAACACCCTCCTCATGAGCATATAAATATAACTGATTTATATCTTTTGCTGGGACTGATGGATGAATCATCAAGTTAAGTGATTGTGATTGGTCAATATATTTTTGCCTTTGTGCTGCTTGTAATATAAGTTCTTTTGGTGATATTTCAATAAATGATTTAAACACCTCCTTGGTTGGAAAATCCAGATGCTGAACTGATCCATCCTTCTTCAAAATGCTTTCCCAGATTTCTGGCGTATTTAAACCATATTTATCTAACTCAATTTCCAAAAATGGATTCTTATAAATTGTTTTTGATTTTGCCAAATCTTTAATAAAATAATTTGATTTTATTGGCTCAATACCCATACTTACCTGTCCTAAAATAAATGAACTTGATTTGGTTGGTGCTACGGCAATTAATGTTGTATTTGCATAGCCATCTCTTAATGACTTGTAACCTTTTTCCTCAAACAAATATCTTGATGTTGCATCTGATCTTTCCTTAATTGTTTTGAAAATTTGATTATTTAATTGCTTTGCCATCAAAGATTCAAATGGAACTAATTTTGATTGGAATAATGAATGATAACCTAATACCCCCAAACCAATTGCTCTATGTTGTGATGCAAATCTATTAGCCCTCTTCATTCCTGCCATCTTACCAGATTTAAGAATAAATTCATCCATAACTGCATTCAAAAACATAACATAAATCTCAATTGCATCACTATTTTTAATCTCATCCCAATGAAGCAAATTTAATGAACCCAAGCAACAAACAAAAGAATTAAGTGAGTCTGTTGGCAATTGGATTTCTGAACAGTTAAATGTTCTCAAACCATTTGATACAAAGATATGCTCATCATTATCAACTGTTGGACAATATACTGGCTCATTATCTACTTGTTCAATTGCAACAACCTTAACCCCCAACTCACCATTATGTTTTTTGATTGTAATTTTTGATGTATTACTATTCAAAGTTTCAATATTACAATTAATTCCTAAATTACTAAATAATATTTGCAAATCAGAAATAAAATCACTTTGCCCAACATATACCCCATTAAAATTATTATCAGATGTATTAAATAATCCATATAAATAAGATTTAACAGTTTCTTCATTTGATTTCCATATGTATGATGGAACAATGTGTTTAGGTTTATCTTCACTCAAAAGACTATTTGCTGCACCCAACAAATAAGCCTCATCTTGCATATCCAAATCACCAAATAAACCTTTTTCTGTTTGTAAAGCAACATAGTCACCAATTTTTAAATCTTTTGCTTCAACTCTTTGAATTTTACCCATTGTATCATTAAGAACTGGTATTCCATGATTAAATGTCACCTTTTGTGTCATTCCATTTGAATATGTTATTTTCAATATTTCAGCATCTTCATTTCTTAATAACATAGGAGATGATTTAACTGCTTCATTTCCACTAAATAAAACCAATTCCTCACCACTCTCATACAATTCTTTAACAGTCAAATAACCTTTTGATGTAACAACTCTTTGGTCTTCTGTTAAACAAAGATTTGAGGCAGTTATTTCCATACCCAATTCTTTGTATGGTGTTGTGTTATTGTTTGAATTATCTTTGAACATAATATATGGAAAACCAAACTCATTGCGTCTTTGAATAACCTTTGCCCATATCTTCCTTTTCTGGGGGTCTCCACCTTTCATATCATTAATCCAGTTATCTGTAACTGTAACACCATATTGCAAATTCTGGATTGGATTGCCTTCTGTTCCAATATCCAAGAACTCCAAAATATCATCATGTTCAATTGGTAGCCAAACTGCACATGCACCCCTCCTTGCTTCTGATTGCTTACAAACATCAACAACTGTATCATATACCCTTGCATAATGAACCGGACCATCTGCTGTACCCCCTGTTGAAATCTTGCTACCCCTAGCCCTAATATTACCAAGATAGGCACTTGTTCCACCACCATATTTTGACATCATTCCAATCTCCCTTCCAGCATTTAAAATACTGTCTAAAGTATCGTCAATATTGGAACCATAACAGTTATGTACAACTACTCCTGACACACTAAAAGAATGATCTTCTTCAACTGTAATATCATAAACATATTCATTATGCGTTTTTTTAGATAAAGAAAATGGACAAAATCTTAATTTATCAAAAATAATGTTAGAATCCTTGTAATTCCTATTTAGTGATATTTTTTTATCATCTTTATAATAAGACACTCTATATACATATTTAGTAGTTGCTAACTTTCCAGCCTTTTCTTGCATTTGAAGACCAACAAAATACCCGCTTCTAAGAGACAATTCATAAATTGACATTGCTAACTTTGGGTTTGATATTGTAAAATATTTATGATTTGATGTTTTTTTTCCATCCCCATCATAAAATCCTTTTACAAATTCTTCAAGCATTTTTTTTGGTAATTCTTTAACCCAAGGTTTAATATTTTTTGTTTTACAAGAATTACCAAATTCAGACTCAAAGTAAGCCGCCAAAATAGTTGAACTTATGTTACAAGTAATCCAATTAATTTCTTTACCATCTCTAACAAGTACTGATTTAGTAAAACTGCCATTAAGTCCTGTTTTGTCTTTAATTATTTTAAGGAATCTATCTACTTTATCTTCTTCATTTACATTCATAGTTATTCTAATACCAGTAGGTTTTCCTTTATTTGTGATTAATGATCCTTCTGCAAACCACAAACCAAGAGCCCAAGCAAAATCTTCATCAACTTCTATATCCAAAACAGATTTTGCACGATACATTCCATTTTCATTTTGAACTGGAGTTTTAAAATTAATTTTATGGTTTTTTTCAATATGCTCTATAAAATAATTGGTAGCTATATAATGTTTTTTATCATCAAGTTCATCTACCCTTACCCATCCAAGATTTGTTAAAACAGGGTGATTACCAGTTATTTTAATAGGTGTTAATCTTGTTTGTACTTTTAATTCAAAAATATCATTATCAGACATTCGTACTTGTTTGTTTGTTACTTTGCGGTATCTACCTTTATGTGTTAAAACTAAGTCTCCAATTTCTATATCTTTAATTTGTTTACCACCTTCATCATAAGTATTTATCCATGAATCACCTGCTAGACAACTAATTGGTAATCCTTTCTCCTTACCAAAATTAATCCATACAGGTGTTGATAGGCTATAAAAACCCCTTGCCATATAGTCTTCAAACTTGGTAGCAAACCCATCAATCTTTAAATATTCTTCTGCTTTATTTGCAATATCTTTTATTCTTTGCTCGGGGGTTTCATTAATATACCCCCTTGATAAGAAAAGCCTACTCTCATCATTTAGCCAATAATATTTTTCTTTATTCATTTTATTTGTTTTTTTAAAATAAGTCATCCTCTGTTATGCTCTTGCTTTTTTTATTATAATCCACTGATTTCTTATAGAAGAAATCCCCCTCCTTTGTTGATAAAATCTCCACATCAAACCATAATGTTTTTTCAATCTCTGTAAAATCAACATCAAATATTGACTTCATTCCAATTCTATTTAATGAATTATTAAATCTATTTTGAATGAATTGTTTAATTGTTTCTTTTGATAAGAAAGTTAATTCACCATTCTCAAATATCCAATCCAATATTCCACATTCAGCAGCATATGCTTTCTTGCAAGCTGATACAACCAATGCTTCAAACTCTTCATCAAACCATTCTGGATTTTCTTGCTTAATAATATTGATAAGTTCTGATCCAAAATTGCCATGAATTTCTTCCTCTTTTGAGGTGGCTTCAACTACATTTGAAATACCCTTGAATAAATTCTTTTCCTTATTAAAGGACATCATAATCAAGAACTGGCTAAACAAACTTACATGTTCAATAAACAATGAAAATAATAATACAGACTTTGTGTACATTTTATTCTCTTTGCTCCTAGTTCCATCCAAATATTTTGTTAAGTAATTGATTCTGTTCTTTATGGCAGGGATTTCAATAACAGTCTGGAACTCATCCTCCAATCCAAGAATTCTTAATAATTGAGCATAAGCATCCTTATGGCGAACTTCCGAGTTTCCTGAAATTAAAACTTTATCATTGTATCTAGTCACAATACATCCAGTAGGAACTGTAACACAATAGATGTTACCATCATAATCTTCAATGGTAGGTGTATATGTTATTGAGGAATAAGGCTCTGTGTTTACAAAACTAATAGTATATACATCTTTATCATTAGTTATATCAACTGCATATCCAGCAAAAATACCTATAACTTGCAACTTATCTGCAAATAATTTACTAATAGTTTGATACTTAATAACATATTCACCATTTTGATTATCACTATCAAGTTTAAATACCCCCAATTTTGTTAATTCATCAATAAAGGAATTGCACCATTTTTCAGATTTGTTTGATAAGTCAACCCAATCAAAGTTTTCAATATTAAGTTTATCCTCTAAACTCAACTCATCAACCCCCTCATTAACAAATTTACCAGAAAAAGGCAATTTCATATCACTACTAAATTTAGCAATATCTTTTATAGGCTTCTTTATAATATTACCACTCCTTGTTTTGTAGTAGATATTATGGTTGGGGGTTAGTAATGCATTGTATGTTTGGTTCTCAATCCTGTGCATTTTTCCCTTATAAGGTTCATTGATAACATTACTTGGTAAAACAGATGTCATTGTATTTGTTTCTAAATCATACTGAATGACTTCTGTATTGATATCAATATCCTTAAAGTTAACCCAGCCTTTGGGTGTTAGTATTTCAGTACCCTCACCATGACATTCTGCAAAGGTCATACCAACATCACCAATTTCAGTTATTGGCATTCTTTTATAGAGATCAGCCCAGAATGTTTTAACATTCACCTCAATTTGTGCAATTGCCAACATTGTCCTTTTAATAACCTCTCTTTCCTCATTTGATATCTTTGTTCTATAATCATCAATATCAGTTGTGAAATTGAATTCAGTATTATGTGTTACAAATCCATTACACACCCATGCAGGGTATTCTTTATTATCCACACTAACACAATAAACATAATCATCATAAAGATATTCTAAAGATAAAAATCTAGCTTCAATTATTGGATTAGATTTATTTGGATTTGTGATTTCCCTATGCACTTTACCCCTTGATTCAAATAAGTTTGTAAATTCATTAATTAGCTTAACTGATTCATAATGTGTTACTTCAATTGTGTAGTTATCTTTAACATTATATAAATCACAACCACCTTTACCATCTGGCATTAATTGCTTAGAACCATTTTTTTTATAAACTGTTGATTTAATACCTAAATTAAGTAATAATAATTGTATTTCACATATAAAATCATAATTACTTTGTGATATTTTTATAGATTGATGTTTTTTACTCTGATAAACACACCCATCAGTAATATACAAACCTTTTAAATAACTTTTAATAGTTTCTTCAGTACCTCTCCAAACCAATTCAGGAACAACACCCTTAACAAATGTATATGGTATTCTTTTGGAAATCATTTTCCTACTTCTAACATTTTGGCTAGTTATATGCTCTGCACCAAATGTTGGAACTTTACCTTTTAAGTCATAATGAGAATAAACTTTATTTAAGGCTAATTCTAATTCATCAATGAAATGATATTTATGACTCCAAACATGCCAAGCATATCCATTCCCATGATTATGACCATCCCCTTGGTAGTGCCCTATTAGAAAAGCCAATTCAGGAAAATGTTCATTACCAAATAAACCTTTTTTTGTTTGTATTATTAATTTATCATCAACAACCAAATCTTTAACTTCTTTCCAACCATCTTTGGTTAATACCCTATGATCATTAGTCACATCATGTACATAACCCTCTTTTGTTGTTAGTCTATATATACTTCTATGACCAGTCCTTATCATCTTTGATGATTTAACTTCTTTAACCCCATCAAATAAAATCAATTCTTTATCCTGTTCATACAATTCTTTAACAGTAAACATACCTTCACTAGTCACTACACGTTGGTTATCTCCAACACAATGAAGCCAGTAAGCATGTCTAATTGCATCCTTATATGCTAATAAGGATGGATATTCATAAGGCAAAATATTCACCCTCTTTTCAAAAATGTTCTTCATATATTTTTTTTTATTGGTTAAGATAAATATGAAACCAGAAAATAAAAGTATCCAATTTTGATTATAAAATCAATTTTTTATAAAAAATTATCATTGCTATTTTTCTTAACCAATAATTCTTTAATCCTTTCTTTCTTGCGCTCCACTTGTTGTTCTTCAAATCCTAAAAATGTTGCTGTTGTGTCTGTGTCAATTTCAAGCATTTCATTATCAAACTTGCAATTCTCAAATACAATGCCATCTTTACCAATCCTTGACTTGGTTATTGCAACTGTGGCCAAGTTCATCTCCTTCTGTTGCAAACTCTTTGCAATACTAATAATAACATGCCCAACCTGGGCTTTCTTAATTGAACCCCCCATCTGGTCATTCGTTACCACATTTGCAGAAATAGATGAGTTGTGTGTGTAAATGTCATTGGCATAAAACATATGGGTATCATCAACAGTAATGTCAATTGTATCCTCTTCACCTACCAATTCAATTGATTCAATTTCATCAAAAATATTATTCTTATCTTTAATAAAAAGCGTATTACCAACAGACAAACCACTATCAATGGATAAGAACCCCCCACCTAATGTTGGAAATTTGTGCTTTGCTGACACTTTTATTTCCTTTCCACTTTTTGTCTTAATTCTATAAACAGGCTGCTTCTCAATAGGAAATATATAACTAATTGCTTTATATCCTTTATGAGTTAGAATATTATCTCCAACAACAACATCCTTTATTTGAACCAATCCTTTATTCTCAATATCCACAATAGTATCTAAAGAAACACATCTATTTCCTTGCGTACCAAGCCATCCAGCAATATTCAACTCATGACACATAGCCTCAAAATGACGAATAACTGATCCTTCATTTTTCCAATCATCACCACCTTGTCTATCTGGAACAACACAATCAATATAATCCAAAACAACCAAATCAAGTTTAATACCATCAGCAATCACTTTTCTAATCTGATTCTTTATCTGATTCATTGTTAATGTGTCAGATGGTAACTTCTTTAATATTAATTTATTTGTATGGGATTCTTTTATATTATTAACAGTTTCAAAAACAACATCTTTATGATTTGGCAATTCATCTGGTGATATCTTTGTCCATAGGGTTATATGCTTTCTCTGAATGATTTTTGGATTATCTTCAAAAAAGATATGCAACACATTATAATTATTATTGAATGCTGTGTTTGCAATTAAGGTCAATAGAGTTGATTTGCCAATACCTGGGCCAGCAAATACTATTCCTACCTCACCTTTTGCCAAACCCCCCTTTAAAAGGAAATCTATGCCCTTCACACCCATTGGTATTGGGTGTCTATAATCCTCATCTAATACACCAACCAAATCATTAAAAACCTCAAAACCATTTGTCTCTTTAACACCAACTTGTAAAGCATATCTTAATAAAGTTTCAAGTTGATCATAAGATTCAAAATCTCCCTCATTAATTACCTTCTGTGCTTTTTCCAGAACAATCTTAACTTCTTCTTGTTTACAGAATTTTAATGCTTTCTCTTGAACTAATTCAACACCATCAAGGGGGGCATTACTAATATTTGTTATTGTATCAATAACAATCTTTAATGCCAATTCTTGGGAAATTTCAGACTTGGCAATCATATTCAATGTCTCAAAGTTTGGGGCAGCATCATATTTCTTATGATATTCCTTAATCATCTGAATGATTAACTTAAAATACTTATTCTCAAAATAAGATATCTTAATGAAATCTAATATTGCTCTTGCAAACTCCTTATCCAATATAATTTGATTGATTAGTTGCAGTTGGAATGTTTGACCCAAGTAATCAAAATTCTTTGACATAAAAAAATATTAGTGGTTAGACAATAAATTCTTCTCTAAATACTGGTGTGTTAAATTCTCACTTATTAGGATATTTGTTAATTCTTTTAAAGAATCCTTAATGAAGTGTCTAATGTCAACAGTGTACCTAACTTTTGGTGGATATTGCTTTCCATCAAGAATTCTATGAGATACAATCTGATCTGCAATTTTAACATAAATGTTAAATAATTCTGGCTCATCTGTTGATGAAGTTTCCATAATGGTTGGGTCATACAAAATGCTATCTTTGTTGTCAACAAGATAACCTATTGATTTCATCTTTAAATACTTTTCAAGGTCATCAGAAAAGTATTTAACAAAATCATAAATTTCCAAAGAATCCTTTGCATTTGGATTAATGTTTTTAATGTTTAAAAATCTTTGAACAATAATGTTGTTGTTTAATGTTAATAAAAACTCCACCTTTGTTGTTTCGCTCTGTCTCATAATTGTTTGTTTAATTTATTAATTTTTTTTCTCTTTTCTACTTAATTTCATAAATGGTCTAACAAAATCAACCCAAGCATCTTCTCTCTTTGGTAAGAACTTAAAGAATCCATCATCCCTCATTAATTTTAATAAGTTCTTATAACTTCTGTCAGTTGGGTCTAATTTTTCACTATAAATCTCCTGCACCATTTTCTTGCCTTCATCTGTTATAAGTGGATTTTTTAAATCAATTATTTTACCAGTTGTTTCAAAAAACTCATCCCCAACCAAACCAGATTTACTAACACCAGATATTATATTATTCAAAGTTTTACTCTTGGTTTGTTCATACATTAACTTTGCCTCACTTATAATTTCATTCAATGTATAATCCCTTTTTTCAAAATTTGGAAACAATGTTTTTAATTTCTTTTCTCCAAAATTTGCTATGCCATATATATTATCTGATGTATCCCCAACTAAGACTTTATAAACATAGACATTATTATGGGGAATATCAATATCTTTAAAGTTTATTAAATCTCCATTCTTATAATAAACCTTAGAAACTGGTGAATATATTGTTACATTATTTTTAATTAATTGTGTTAAATCTTTATCACCAGAAAAAATAATCATATTCTCATCATTTGCCACTTGTGTGTAATTGGCAATTAAATCATCAGCCTCATTCTGATCCACCTGGCATTGTCTAACAAATATTTCTTCAAGATAATCCTTAACTCTATCCCTCTGATATAAGTATGATTCATATTTGTGTTCATCCATAGAAATCCTACGGTTTTCCTTATACCTTGGGTATATGTTTTTTCTTACTAGTGAATTTTCATTCCCATCCCAGAATACAACAACTTTATCATGATTATGTTTTTCAAGAAATAATCTTATTGTATTTAAAAAATGGAAAACCCCACCAATATGTTTTCCTTCAGAATAAAATTCACGGACACCATGAAAACCAATTGTAAATAAATTGTTTCCATCTATTAGTAGGGTTTTCTTCATGTTATTCAAAAATTATAGTTTCCTCTTCTTCTTTTTCAGAGAATGTAATATCTCCATCCCCAGATAAAATACCATTCCAGTATTGTGAATATTCTTTCTTATACTTTTCAATGGATTCTTTTGTATCAGGTAAATAACCTTGGGGAACAGCCAGTATCTTGCCATCCTTATATGCTATACCTGTTACATGGTTTTTCAATATGGATACTTTTGTTCTAATTGCATAGGAAACAGTTCTACCATTCTTTGTTGCTGTTATATGGTTAATACCAGCATTCTTCTGATTTCCAAATAAGAATATTAATGAAGATGCCAACCATAATGCCTCACCACCTTTTGCCTTGATTGTTGGTTGCCCAAATGGTGAATCTGGCAATTCTACCCAAGGTTGGTTAATAACCACCATTGTGTTATAGTAAGGATAATCTTCCTTCTTTGATTTTGATATTCTTGAATGCAAGCCCATCCCAACCTTGTCTGCAAGAACTGCTGCATTGTGCATTTTGCCACCCTTACCATCATAAGTCATTTTGCAAGGTATGGATCCAATACTATCAATCAAGAATAAAATTGAATACGGTAAATCACCTTTTTCTTGCTCATCAATAATTTCATTTATAAAATCAGTCATTTGCTCAATATAATCAAATGAATCATTGAATATGAAATCACCATCCCACTCACCATCTTCATTGAGTTCAGCATTCAACCCCAATTCAACAGCATGAGCCCAATTCCATTTCTTCTCTGTGATTATGAGTACAGGTAAATGACCCTTTCTTTGTGCATCAGCT
>Ga0172372_10001904_pt1 | contig 32071 bp, 28 predicted proteins | sample LakKiv5m_2_FD_114544 | JGI IMG/M metagenome (GOLD analysis project Ga0172372, IMG submission 114544) | Freshwater microbial communities from Kabuno Bay, South-Kivu, Congo - kab_092012_9.5m | ecosystem: Environmental > Aquatic > Freshwater > Lake | place: Democratic Republic of the Congo... | reverse complement strand
ACCACAATTTTCTTTCCCTCAGCGCAACGATACTCTGGCCGATGATTGTAGTGATTTGTCATTGCGTGTTCTGATGCCATGCCATAGAAGGTCGGGACTGACTTGCCTTGTGCATAGTCATATTCCCACCCACCAGACTCGTCGTGGCCTGCTAGCATGCCGCCTAGCATGACCATCTTGGCACCAGCGGCGAAAGCCTTGGCGACATCACCGGGATGTACGCACCCACCATCCGCGACTATACCCGAGAACCCCGGAAGATTCTTTGCATCTTCGGCGCAATGGTGAACCGCCGAAAACTGTGGATACCCTACTCCGGTCATCTTGCGCGTCGTACATGCGCTGCCGGGGCCGATTCCAACCTTTACAAAGTCTGCTCCTTCGATCCATAGTGCTTCTACTCCTTCTGGGGTGACAACATTTCCTGCAATAATATTTACACGATCTCCGTACTCAGTACGAATATTTTTTACTAGTGTCTTGAAACTTTCGATGTAACCATTTGCCACATCGATACAGACAAACTTGAAAAAGTTTTCCTTTTCCATGACCTTGTAGAATGTCTGCTGTGATGCCGTATCCATGCCGATAGTCGGCGCGGAGAAATACTGAACATCCTTTGCAAGTGATTCTAGATCATTCGCGGTATAATGCTTATGCAAGCAAGTTAACCACATGTGCTTGGTGAGGGCTTCTGCCATGTTTAATGTCCCAGTCGTAGCCATGTTAGCTGCAACGACTGGAACACCCGTCCAAGGAATTCTACCCACAGTTCTGATCAGGGAAACATCAGATCTTGAGTTGACCTTTGATGGTTGCGGTACGATCAGAACATCCGAATAGTCTAATTGTGTTTCTTTAATTTGCATAGTTGCTTGAGATTATACCACAGTGTCTGTGAAATTCCAAGCAGTGACTTCATGAAATTCTTGACTGAGAACTTTCCCCGTACTGGTTTCCAGAGTTTCTTTGGGCATGTGGCTCCAGCAACAGTTAACTTTACAGTCAACCTTGCTCTTGGGTTCATGCCACAGCCACAGAGTTTACAATACCCTATCGGATCTTGTGGTGATTTGGCAAGACCGGGGCATTTGAGGCATTGTTCTTTTCTGGCCTCAAATACTTTCTTGGATACTTCTGTTGTGAATGCGCTATTTAATTCGAATAAAAAATAACTAATAATTTTTTTAAATAATAATGATTTATTTTTATTTATTTTATTTTTTGTAATCGCACTTATTGATATTAAAGGCGAATTATGATTCTTATTTTCTGGATTTTCTATAGATTGTAATTTAGATTTAAATTTTTCTATTGTTCTAAATTTTTTCATTGCTTAATTCTCCAGCAACCAATAAGATTTTGTTCTCTTGCCCAGTTTGCAAAATCAATGTTTCCTTGTTGATTTGCGGCATTTTCGTGAACAAATATATTAAGACCACCACAATCACTGCAATTATAATTGACATTCTCAGAAACTGGGTCAAGTCCATCTAAACAATTTCTACAGCATCCTGTCTCGGTATCCAAAAAAGTACTAGGATCTGTAATATCAAAGCATAGCTCACCACCAATATTAGTACAATAAACAATTATATCCGGGGGAGTATAATCATCTGGATCAGGTGCAACATAGCACAATCGATTAACAAGATAATCATTGGTGTTATTACATGTAACACCATTATATAATGATGTATTTAATTGGCAAGGTGCATCTATATTTCTAAATTTACCCAGCCCATCACTAAATAATTTTAGTCCAGCACATAAAGATATCGCAATATAATTGCAAATGTAATGGTGTTCTGTGCGAGGATTATTTAATTGACTTTCAAATTCGCCATAATTATAAGTCGATGGCCCCGACTGACATTCAATTGATTGTATTGTTCCTATGTCACTAGCTAAACAAGATTCTTTAGGTAATACAATTCCTTCTAAAACTGGTGTAAAAAACCCACCGCATGCACAAAAATTACCTTTATATCTGTTAATCATTGCATTGTTTGTCATTCCTATAAAATTTAATTGTTCTTCAGTTACATTAAATAAAATATTTGAACAATCAAATTGATTATCAGATGTATAAATTAATTGATTATTATGATCAGGAATACATAATCCCCATGTTACTCCACCAAACGGATATGGGGATGGAGCGACAGAATCAAATTCTTCTGTAATACTTAAAGAATTTAGATATGATGCGGGAATATTGTCATAACCATCTTGTCCTGTTGTTATATCCGGAGCACCAGTAGCAGGGCTTAAATCCCGTCTTCCCGAGAATGCACTTGAAAATGCTAAAACCATACCCTTTTCAGCATCATATTGACCAAAATCAAAAACTGGAGGCTTACCTGCTTCTACCCAATCTTTGAATGCTTCTTGCGGATATTTTGGAGATCTACACCAAATCGATGCAATATTTTGACAATTTTCATCAAAATTTACAGATGTACCACATCCTCCACATTTACTTACTAATTCGCAACATTCAGAATTGAACATTCCAGTAAAATTTGCATATGGAATACTATACGGATAGGATGGAGCGGCTTCCCAAAATTTTTGTGGCGGCAAACCATAAGGCCATTGTGTTTGATCGCCTTGCGCTGTAATTGCTCTGTGAACTTGCACATTAGTGTTTTCGCAGAAATCATATTGAATTGTATCATCACATTCATATGTTACTGGTTCTACATTAAATCCAAAAACATCATCGGGAACGTCGTATGGATTCGTTCGTCTAAATGCTATTGGTCCATACCAACCAAAATCATAAGAAATAACATCAATGTCATTATTATAAGGTATTTGTGTTGCTGGAGCACTTGGAGTGCCTATTTCTACAAAAACTCCAGCACAATCAGATGTAAATGTAAAACTTACATCTGGAGAGGGGGAGCATGCAGCATTAAAGGCTTTATATTCTTCTTTATTCCAAAGATATTCATTAGTAGAAGAACAAGGCTGTCCCCAACATATCTGGCAATTATCTCTTGTTTTTGTTAATGCAACACTAAAAGTAGTGTTTTTATAATCTTCTTTTTCTTCCTCTGTTCTTTCTATTACTCTATGCGGAACTACTGTTGTATCCCATTTCATGTCTTTGCTTTGATATCTCACAAACGACACTTCATTTCTTCCAGCTGGTCTTACTTCAAAATATTGTTCAGTTCCGCCACCGGGGCATGGTTGATTGCTGTCGTTAATAACTTGAACTGGGTTGCTATGAGTTCCTAAAAATACATCTGGGTGTTGTGAGTAAGTTGATCTTCCACAATAAGGATCATTAACCCATCCAACTTCAATCGGTCCAGAATCCGGAGTTATGCAGCCATCCCTTATACAGTTCGTTCCCGGATTCCACGCAAAATCAAAGTCTCCTCTATCTCCATCAACGGGAGTTGTGCAATTATTAATTTGCGAGTGTGCTAACACTCTTGAAAAAGAAGGCCATTCTAATAAACTTTCTGGTCCTTGCACATATCCATATTTTCTAAAAAACCAATTATTTTCGGGTCTGGAAAGTGTATTGAATGCGCCGCCAGTTTCATCTGGTTCTGCGTCATCAGGTTCTCCGGTAGTTGGTGGTGGGCCTGCTTGTTGAACTAATCCCTGCCCCCATGCCGCAAATTCCCATCTTCCGGGCTGTACAAGCATATAGGTATAAGTTATTTGTGATAACTTTGCTATTAATCCTATTTTCCTTGCATTTCTTGTCGGCTCATCGTCATCTGGATAACTTGTATCCCAAATTTTGTTAATAGGTTCAAAGACATTTACATATTTCATGGCTTGTAAATTTTTTAATTCTTCATTTACGTCACCATTATCATTTTTGAACATGCATTCTGCATCTGGATTAAAATTTGATATTATTTCATTAATATCAAACGGCATGAATACATTTACTAATTCATTTCCTTCTAATTGATCAAATAATCCATTTACGGATAAAGCTCTTCGTCTTTTGCGAACAGGTCCTAATGGCAAGGGGAATGATTTTTCAATATAGTTAGATCGTTCATACTCAGGCAAATTTCTAAAAGATTGTATTAATTCAGCAGAAGTTCCATTTATTGGTACAGGTCTTTCAATTTCTAATTCTCCGAAAAGATCAAAAGTAATACCAGTTAAGCCAAATGATTCTCTATAATAACTTTCAGCTATAATAATTTCTTCGTAAGCTTCCTGTCTCCAATCTTTAACTAAGATATTTTGAAATCTTCTTCTTGTAAGTTCATTAATATATTCACGAACAAAATAAATAGCTGTTCCATCTGGATACGGTTGATCTGGGAATGGTGCAAAATTTCCTATCGGATTATCAAAGAATGCAGTAAAAGAACGCATAAAGGTAATTAAACTATCTTTATCGAAAAAAACTGCCGAAGATGGATCTTCAAGAATAAATTCATCAATATCAAATTCAAAAAACGGTATTGCAGAGCATCCGTAAATAAATCTTCTCGGTATGATATAACTTAAAGGAAATGTAATTTGCAAATCACCCAAATCAGGATAACATGCGTTGGCCTCTCCTAATCCCCAGTGATGTTCGCATTGAATAAATGCTAAAATTTGTGCTCTTAGAGGTGTTTTATAAATCCCACCTTCTAAAAAACCACTTGGTTCTGTTAATGGTTGTCCTTGTGAAAAATAATTTACAGGCGTTGTGAATGGATATGGGTCACCTTCATTATAAGAAAATATTTGCCACGCCCATGGATAATGTTCCTTCATTATTCTTCTTCTATATGGAGATACGCCCATTTTAGTGCAATAATTTCTTACTTCTTCAGCACCATATCCGGCATTATCTGCAATATTAGCGACTACACAGCAGCTGTCCTCTGACGCTGTTGAGCAAGGATATCCAACTTCCTTTGAAGGTCCAGAAACAGCGGGGCCGGGTAATGTTCCTGTAAAAAAGAAAGTTTCAAAGAAATTGGCTCCCCGACCTATTCCCTCTTTTAGCGTAGTGAAAAACGCTGCAAATCCACTCTGCGTTGGATCTTTACCCCCGCCATAATACGTCACCGCGCCCTCAAATCCATCTTCACTAGCTGCATCATTACCTTCATCAAATTGATTTGGTATCAATGTATGACTGCATTTATCACCTTGTGCTATTCTACTTCTATGTAGATTTGAGCCGGGCGAATCAGTTTCATTTCCCGGTCCACCAAATTGTGAAGCACTAACAAATTCTGTAGATTCGCATTCTGGAACATTTGTCGTATAGTTAAGCATGTATGAAGGATTCCACCAAATCCAATATGCTCCCATGTTTTTATACTCAAATTTAAATAAAGGATTATTTAAAGTTGAATCTACTGGCGATGCACCAACATCAATACCTTGATATAAGACTAAATCATCATTTGGATCAATTGGATTGCCGGACCAAGCTGTTATTCTATCCCCCCACATGCAGCTACTACAGCAAACATCTGGGCATCCAGTTGGGGGTGGTGGTGGAGATTTAGTAGATCCGCAGCAGCAAGTAGATAAAAAGGTCATAGTTCAGCTTCAATTTTTTCAACTGTATCTCTTAGAGTCTTCATTTCATTGGCCAGCGCGCGCCAGTCTTTTGTTTCTAAAAGATAGTCTTCGTATATATCAATGCAAGAATGCGCTTTTTTGATTAATGTCAGAAGAGATTCTTTTAATTCTTGCTTGTCCATATACTATGTATTTTCATTATCTTCCTTTGTCACTACTCTAATCACGTTTTCTTCTGCTTTTAAGTTTTCGTTTACCTTTATTTTATTTCGTCTGACCTTCAATCCGGCATTTGTTATCTCAATTGGATTTTCTTTCACCTCTGTTTCCAAAGGCGTTTGTTCTTGAATAAACCCAAATGGGGTTCCCTCTTCCTTGGCACGATTTATAAGGTCCACGATATTCAGTATTCTCTCGTTTTTCTTTTCTTCTTTGGCTGTCTTATCTACTTGAACATCTATACTCTCTATAGTTTTATAATAGAAAGATCTATAGAATCTAAGATCCATATCAAAGACAGTAATAAGACCTGACTTGGGGTATGGGCTTTCAATGATTGATGATTTAAGCCGTGAGTTTACTCTAGGAACTTTTAGTTTTCCGAAGAATCTAGCTTTACCAGTTCGACCCGCATTTCCCAGATTTGTATTTCGGGTGCATGTCATGATTCTGGTTTGCCCATTAGTTATTTTTCGGAATGTTACGACGCAAATGTACTTTTCCAATGCTTCCATCAATTCCCCCATGGATAATGAGTCTGATGGTGCATAGTCAGAATCTGTCTGGGAAATTTTAAAAATTTCTCCATCTAATCGCTCCAACTTTATTTCTAAAGTGGATTGGTCTTCTTCGTCTTCTTCTTCTTCTTTGCTTTCTTTTTGATCGGCAAAGATTGCTGATAGATCTAGACCTTCGGTAATAGGTTTTACTTTATCAAACGGATCAGGTTGTTGGTTTGGCGGGGGCATTTTTATTTGTCCCAAATCCCGGCTGCGTTCGTTTTGTTTCCATATCATCACTTGGATATGCTGGTGTTGTCTTCGGTGTAGAAGGTGCTCCCCCGAAGAATTGATTATATTCATCAACAAATGGGAAAGCTTCGGGTATTCTATTTTTAAGATCTATTTGTTTGTAATAATCTGATGGACCCTCACTTTCTGGTCTTCCATTATTTACAAATGGTTGTGCGGATGCAAACAATTTATCTGTTACAGTAGGTTGTAACTTTAATTCTTTTCTATAAGCAGCCTTCATACTTTCTGGTGTGTATGTACCTTTTTTAAAATCTTCTGGTGGTTCTACGAAAGTTTTTACTACATCTCTTTTTGTTGAACCAAAAGCATCAGTGGCTTCCAAACTACCAAGTTCTTTTGCATTTTGCATATATTCATTCGAACCAAATAAAAGTTTGTAAACTTCAGATCCTATGGCAATTCTACCGCCATAATTTAAAGCACCACTTAATAGTTTTTTCATAGCCTCGGTTTCTTTTGAAACATCAACGCCACCAACTCTTATGGGAATTTTACTTGAAATAGCACTTGCTAACGCACCAATGGCAGTGACTCCACTTCTTAATAATTGACTCGCTATTAATGAACCAGTAACAGTTTCTACATTTCTAATATGTTTTTGTTTGAAATTAGCTGGAGCCTCAAATCCGACGTTTTTTTCTAGTTGGGTTTTTACATTTTCAAAATCGGTGAAAATGCCCATCGGATCGATTGCCAGTTGGGTATCGGATGGTTGGCCATACAGAGAGTTTATTAACGCATCTCGTTCCTTTTCTCTTTTTTCTTGCTCCGCTTTTACGGTTGGGTCAGACGGTATATGAAATTGATTTTGATCGTTTTCGTTTAGTCTTATCATTTTAAATATTCCAAATAAATTATTTTACCAAATTGATTTTCTTTACCTTCAATTGCAGAATATCCAAGAGTTAAATGGTGTGCTAACATCGCCTTTTCTAGCACATTGTCATCTCTTTTCAGATGAAAAATTATTTTTTCTGGTGCAAGCATGACTTCATAATGTAAAAGGCCAGTTAGAGCAACAACCATAGAATTTTGGTTATTATGAATACTATTAATATCATCGGAAGTAATATTTAAAATATCACCTTCCGGGCTATATGAAAGTAAAAATACAATATCTTGATATCCTACTTTTACTTGATTTTCGGAAATTATTTTATAATAAAAGCCTTTTGGATGTTTTTTGAAGTTTATCATATTAGTTCGTTATATTTATGGTTTTTCTTGAGGCAACCGCATCAGTTGAATGTCTCACAGTAATTTTATCCGGGAATGTGGATGTCGTATTTAAAATTACAAAAGAGCCATTTTTACCCGGAACTCCATAATATGATGTATTTGAATTTATTAAAGCTTGTTCTACGGCATCCAAAGTTAAAGATTCAAAAACCAATGAATATCCGTAATTGCTAGCATGTGATGTATCAAATTTATAAATGACATTTCTTCTTAATGTTGGGAAATTGGTCAAATTATTTGAATAGATGATGCCAATCCCACTGACACTTATTTTGTAAATTTGGTCAAAATTTGTTCCTAGAACGACATTTGTCGCTAGGGCTGAACCAGTATCGCACGATCCACCGACCGAGAAAACATCTTCGGTATAGGCCGCAGGATACTTAAATTGTCTTAAATATGATTGCAGTTCAGTTTGATTTTCAAAACACTCAAGGAATGTTCCTTCGGCATCGTAAAGCTTTGAAGATCCAGTTTCAGTATCATCTGATGATTTTGAAAGATCATTAACGCCACGCATGAATACTTTAAACTGTAGTTGTTCTCCGATATAACTTTCATTAATAACAGAATCTGTTAAGAACAGAAGTTCTTCCCCGTTGTCAAGAGTTTTTACATAGGATACGCCGATGTATCCGGGATTTAGGGTTGAGCCATCAATGCTGACAAAATCCCCGTAATATAAACCAAGATTATTGAGAAGTTCTCTACCCAGAACATTTTTTATGACGTTGTAAGTCGTACCCGATAATCCTGAAATGCGATTAAATTGCGGAGGTTGTAAAAAATAATCTCTATTATATTTCGTTATTTGATTATCAATATCTTCAATGGTAACTACATTGGCAATTACAATGTTGTTTACATAAGAATCAAAGGTGTATGTTCCACCAAGATTAGCATCAATTACTTCTGCCTCATCTAAGTAATCAGCACCTGAAATTGTAAATGTATAACCAGCAGTCAATCCTCCGAAGAATAGACTAAGTTCTTCGAAATCACTATCTTGAAGACATTCGTTATAGTCAATTAAAACTTTATTGAAGCTGTCAAAATAAACAAACTGAGGGCTACATTTGAGCCGTTTATTGTACAAGCTATACTCATCTGATTGTAAAAGTTGGATGCCGTATAGGGTAGCACCACGCACTTCCACGAAGGCATAACTTGAGGGAGATGAAAAATGCATTTTTTAGTATGCTAGGTAATATACGGTAGTTGCAGCTGTGTCAGATTTTACGAAAAGATTATATGGGTTTGATATTTCGATGAAAAGCTTTTCACCGGGATCCATCTGGAATCCAGTTGCTCCCGTATTGCCAGTGACATAGACTGAGTATCTATTTGACGCGGCTGATTTAATTTGCACTCCATAGGTTACGCCGATGCTAGTGATTGAGGTAAGTCTTTGGAATGAAGTAGTAGTAGCCAAGGAACCCGTTGATACTGTGGATACCAACTCAGGCATGGTCTTGATCTTTCCTGTACCACCAGAAAGATAAGATGAAATATTAGCAACATTTGTGTTTATAGTATTTCCAAGATATGCGGCATTTGTGCTTATCGTGGATAGTGTAGATTCAATGGTTGTTCCAGTTACAATTACTGGATTTCCACCCGTATAACCTTGAATCTTAAGGGGTGATGAAACGTCGTTGATAACCGCAACTGTAGATGCTAAGTTTGCGGTGATGCTGAAGGATCCTCCAGCCAACGAAACGTAAAGGGCATTCACACCAGTACTTGTGTCTATCGATGCAGAAGCTGTGGTGTTTCCACCAATTATCTTCGTAAACAGGGGATATGCAGTACTGGCTGACTGAACGTAACCACCTCCACCCGTAGTGAAGGTATCGGCAAGAGTATTTACTAGAACACCAAATGTAGTACCAGATCCTGTATTAAGAGAATTTGAAATGGTTGTTAGCTTGGTGTTTGCCCCAGAATCAGTAACTGAAACTGCGGCTCCAGAAATACCAGCAACTTCAAGATATGTGCCAGAAACATTTCTGACATAGGCGTTTGATATTGCATTTAAAGTAAGTCCACCTGTAATTCCGTATAGAGAAACGGGAAGTGGACTTGTAGCACTCACTCTATTAGTTGTAGTATCACTTCCCCATGCAATTTTATTTACTTGAACATGGTGGGTGAGGAATGTGCCAGCGTCCCCGGTAGTGCCATAATCCGTGGCGATGCTTGCAGTATTTCCTCCAGATGCTACAATAGTTACATTGTCGTCAGTATCAGCTGCCATTTTATCTCCAGTTTCAGTAATATATAGGTTATATAATGCTCATAGACATCTCACACAAAAATGAATTTTCCAAAAAAGTGGAAGATTATGTGCTTAAACACAATTCAAGCTATTTGGATGCTGTTCTTAACACAGCACAAGAATATAATATCGAACCGGAAGCAGCTGCAAAGCTTATTTCCAGACCGATAATCGAAAAGCTTTCGGCTGAGGGCAAGGAACTAAATATTGTTAAAAACAACAAGTCTAGACTTCCCTTTTAAATTTTTTACTGTATCATACTCTCATTAGGCCAAGGTAGTTCCTTGGGAAAGGTTTTATATGTCAAATTTCAGTGATTTCAAAAAGCGTTCTAAGTCAAGCATCGAAGATCTAACCAAGAAGATTGAAGATCTCAATAAGGAAGCATCCTATAAGGATGATCGATTCTGGAAGCCAGAAGTCGATAAGGCTGGTAATGGCTATGCCGTTATTCGCTTCCTTCCTGCTGCTCCCGGAGAAGACATTCCATGGGCTAAGGTTTACTCACATGCCTTCCAAGGCAAGGGTGGCTGGCTCATTGAGAATTGCCCAACCACGATTGGTCAGAAGTGCCCAATCTGCGAAGGCAACAGCGAACTCTGGAACAGTGGTATCGAAAAGGACAAGGATATCGCTCGTAATCGTAAGCGCAAGCTTTCCTATATCTCAAACATTCTAGTTGTCAGTGATCCGGCTAATCCGGCCAACGATGGCAAGATGTTCCTCTATAAGTATGGCACCAAGATCTTTGGCAAGATTCAGGAGTCTATGCAGCCTCAGTTCAAGGATGAGGAAGCCATCAACCCATTTGACTTCTGGAAGGGTGCTAACTTTAAGTTGAAGATTCGTAAGGTCGCTGGATTCATCAATTACGATAAGTCTGAGTTTGATTCTCAGTCAGAACTCTATCGTGGTGATGATGAGAAGCTTGAGTCGCTGTGGAAGAACCTTAACAAGCTTAACGAGTTTGTCAACCCGACTGAGTTCAAGACTTACGAAGACCTCAAGAAGAAGATGAACGATGTTCTTGGCGGGGATCTCCGTGACATTGGTGCTCAGTCAAAGACGATTGAGGATGAAGATACTCCATCATCTCCTAAGCGGTCTGGTCCTTCAGATTCAGAAGATGCGATGGCATACTTCGAACGTCTGTCTCGGGAAAATTAATAACTTAAATTTCTCCAGCTAACGTCAAGAACTTTTTGTAACTGCAATATCAACCCGGAGTCGCCAATACTATTGAGGCTCCGGGTTGATTGTTCATTACGGTTTGGTTGAATTGGTCTTTGACCAAGAATGGCGGGAATTGTGGGTGCTGATGCAGCCTCTGATTTATCTGAAATAAGTTGCTGTGGATCAAATTTTTCTTGATTGATCTTAATAGGATTTCCGGATTGAATTGTCTTCAATTCCTGAATTTTCTGCATAACGACTTCTTCAAGGTCTTCCTTTTGCTCGTAAACTGAAAGCTGTTCAGATCTAGTTTCAACCTTGATCTTGTCTTGCTCAGGCATATTCCTTTCAGCCTGACGCTCTTTCTTTTCTTGTACCGATAATTCCTTCTCCTTAGTTTTTACTTTAGCTTCTTTGATCTTCGGAGGGGGTGGAGTTTTTTCCTCAATCTCTTTTGGTACAACTTCAGTTACCTTTTCATTTGATGCTTCTTCTTTTTCATTTTTTTCACCAGTAACATCATTAGTAGTTTTTACTGGTTTGGCTTCAGTCTTGTAGCTAGATTTTTTATTTGCGAGTTCAGTTTCTATCTCCTGAAGTCTTTTATCATAAGCCTCTTGAGTAATTTTTTTATTATCAAGATCTTCTAATAGTTGCTCCTTTTCCTTTTCCAATAGATTGGTGTCATCTTCTGGCTTTGAAGATGTCTCAGTGAGGATCATTTTAAAGAAGTTGGTTGGCTTAGGTTCTTCGTTCATGATAATTCGTTATATCCTTTTGCTGATGCTGCTTTAAGTTTTTTCTCCGTCTGATATGCTTTGATTTGTGATATGAAAACATCAAGTTCCCATGGAATCATTCTTTCAATCTCGGATAGCGGAAGATCATGTTTGTAGATAAGATTGAAAAATTTTACATACTTATCTACTAAATTTTCACTATCGAGAATTAAGAAAAAAAACGCAGATGTTCTCCAATAATTGCTGTTCTTGAAACTCCATCAGAAGTTGTGTAGCCAACTTCAAAATAAATTTCTGGATTATTTTCTATAAAATACTTTATTTTATTGTATTCATCGATTTTTAAATTTTTAAGAACTTCAACTCTTTCCTCAAGAGGAAGATTATCCATAATGAAATACTCATCTTGTTTTTCAAATGATTTAATATGTAAAGCAACCTTTTCTTCGACTGTAAGCTCCGAAGAGATACAATCTTTGGCTTTAATACTTTCAAAGGTAACTACTTCTCCATTACCAATCATTAAAGTCTTGCCTTCAATGAGACTTATCTTATGATCTAAAACATTAAGACTGATCTTGTGCTTTTCCTGAGTAGTCGGGCAAGTTATTTCTAGATCTAATTGTTCTCCCATCGACTTTGCTCTTAGAAATAAAAAGCATTGTTCCACTAAAGCGAGTTCAGCTTTAGGACTGAGTGGCATATCATAACAATCATTAATTAAATCCATCACAGTTTTGATTACTAGATCATTTCTGGATTCTTCTTTTATGATCGCAAGATTTTTTTCATCTTTTACTAAGAATGGTCTGAAATATTGTTCTTTGCCATTTAGTAATTTTGCTTTGTACTTTGGTAATCTTTTTTCAAAATATGACATATATTCCTCAATTATTTTTAAATGTATAAGTTCTAAAATTAAATTCTACCGTTGCAAACATAACAGCATTTTTTTCTGTTTCTCCAAATTGTAGTGGGAAAATGCCGATTGGATAAGCCTCTGAAAATATAAAAGTTGATGATATTTTATCTTGTAAGTTTAGAGTGGCTACTATAACTTGACCCAAAATAGATGTATAATCATTTACATAGGTATATCGATTACCCGCAAATCCAGTACCACTTCCATTTAGCTTAGATCCGTCATTGACGATATCTTCGACCCAGTCATTAATGGCTTTGTAATTAGTCCATTTGGCATCAATGGCCATAGTCATCAACAATGAACTTGTTTTATCATAGTCAAAGTTGATCGGAACATTTCTACCAATATTTGGTCCGGTAGTAAAATCTCCAATAACTCCTACTGATTTGTTGGGGAATTGAACTGAAAACATCGGAATGGAATTAGCGACTTCTTGGCCGTTTCTTGTAATACTTACTTCAAAGCGATTGCTTCTTTGAAGTCCATAAGTTTCTACCTTATTTTTTATGTAATTAATTGAGCTGTTAATTTGCATTGAATAGCGTCTTTTCTGTTAAAATTTTGAACTTCCAATTATTTTTTTCGCATAAAACCTTAGTAGCATTCCATTTGGCTTCGTTAACTAAATATTGAATCTTTGCTTCCATATAAGTTTTTGTAGCCTTTTTTTTCTTCTCAGGACTTTTTGTTTGTTTAACTGGCTTGACTTCTATTATGAAGACTTGTTCTTTACCATTTTCTTCTGTCAGAATTATGAAGTCTGGAAAATAAGTATGTACTTTTTTGTCAATGGGAGAAAGATATGGAATTTTAATTTTTTCATATCCCCACTTTTTGACGGTTGCAGTCTCGTCTAGATATTTACAAAACTTTCTTTCCCACAAGGATTTCGTATAAACATGCGTAGTTCCACCCATGTATTTATGGGGATTGGAAAGCAAAATTTTTGTTTTATACGGCATACAATATCTATACATAAAGCATGGGAGTTTATAGATATCCATTAGCATATGCAGCCGAAAATCCATTCTGGATTTACTTTTCTGCTGCCGATTACTCAGTCCGAGCACAGAATAGAACTAGGGCTGGAGTGGCTTCTAGAGCTGTCGAAACGGTCATATTGCCGTTGCCTATGAACTATGATCTAGAAACAAATCATACATTCAATGAAGAACTCAGCTTTGTTGGTCCCCACCTTAGCGTTGCTGGTATGGCAAATGCGGGTGGTCCATTGGCTTTGACCGAGCGCATAGCATCTTCTGTCTTTGGCTTTGTGGAGCCATTAGTTGCCACGGAAACGTACAGAAGATTTTCAAATATTACTGAATTGGCGTTATTAGCAGAAGCCAGACGGCAATTTAGATTTCAATATCTATTTGTCCCAAAGAATGCTCAGGAAGCCGATGTTGTGTGGTCCATTTGCGATTTATTTAATACTATGTCTTATCCAGTTACTGGTGGAGTTCCAGAAAAGGCATATCCACCACCTCTGTGGAGAATAGCTGGCAATAATTATAAAGTAACCTCTCAATGGCTACAAGAGCCTCTAGTTTGCGTATTGGCTGCGGTTGCAGTAAGCCCTATTCCACAGCAGGATGCTTATGTTCCTCGTTATAGAATAGACGGAAGTCCAGTAGCCACTAGACTGTCATTGACCTTTATGGAATTTGAACCCGGTACAAGAGTTCCCGGTGCTCTTGGTGGTATCAGAAGCAAGTCTGAAATTGCAGCAGGAATAGGCTAATGAAACTTAATATCAAAAATACTTTTACTTTGTCAAAAATTGAAGGTAATAAAGATATCAAAATAGCAGATATCTTTGGTAAGATTAAATTACCAAATGTGGTGGAAGAATCTTTTAGTCCATCTGAATATTTTTCACCAGAACAAGTTTCTTATGCAAAATATGGAGATCCAAATAGAAGTTTTCAAATATTGCAAAAATCAAAGATCGTAAATCCAAAATCAGATTTACCAAAAACAAAATACTTTATTACTAAAGAATTAAATTCTGTTTATTATATTTTAAACGCTCTTCCTAATTTACAGGTCGGTGATATTATTGTTAAAAAAGTAGGATCATTTTTTGATCCGACTAATAATTTTTTTGTAATAACTTCTATACAAAGATTAACAGATTCTACAGATAACATTGCTATTTCCACAAAATACAAAGGAAAATTACTTGCAACCGATGCTGTGCAAGTGATAAGAAATGGTGCTATCTTTTACGACGATGCTACTATAACCCAAAGTAGCACTAAAAATAAATTTCCTCTTAACTTCGTATCAGATGATGGTGGTAAGGTACAAAAGTATAATCCAACACTCATTAATTCACATTTCTCTGGAACAAAATCTCAATACGCATTTGCAGATACATATTCGTCAACCCAAAGTCAAGCATCAAGCGATCTAAGTACATTTACATTGAACAGACTATAATATGCTTCCAAATTTTATTAAAATAAGAGAGATTTCTTTTTATCATTATAGTACGGAAGCATTTGAAGATATTTTAATTGGCAATATTGATATTGGAGATCCTACATTTACTTTTGTGGGTGATTCCGTTTCTAGATCGATGTTTGAACGATTGGAATTCAGCAGTGGTATTGATAACATCTATGCAAACGGAATCTTAGTATTAAGAGATCGCGGAGATTTAATAGGTAAATTAAATCCTTCTGGTAAAGATATTATTAAAGTTGTGATTACTTCGGATGATGATGCGTCTGAAGAAATAGAACAATATTATGTTGCTTCGGAATGTTCATACTCAAGTGGAGCAACAGATAGAAAATATACCAAGCTAGTTACATTTAAACTTCTTTCAATGAATCTTTATAGAAATGAAAGAGCTATAAACAGCCAAAATATTACTGAGCTAAAATATGGATTTATTGATAACAGTAATTTGATGTTTAATAGAATTTGTAATAATGCTGGATTTTATTATTCTGATACTGGAACTGGTGCATCTACAAGAACTTGCTATTATCTTAAAAATAAGAATCTCATTTATCCAAATAACAGAGTAACTGATGACAGCCCAATGTCGCATTTACTATACATGAGTAAATATGCTCTTCCAGCAGACCCAGAAAATAATTTTCCGTCATATTATGTTTATGATGACGCAAATGCAAGTTTGCAATTTAAAAACATAATACCTGTAGATGCAGAAGATGTAACTTATTCTACAAAATTTATTGTTGGTAATATTAATACTATTCAAGGCACAGAAGTTCCATTTGAAATAAAACCAACAAAACAATTCTCATTTTCAGAACTCATAAACTCTGGTGCACTAAGTTCTTATTATGAGTGCGTATTCCCAGATTTTTACAAACCTTACATCGACTTCTTGGGCAACACTGAATATGTAAAAACAAATGTTGAATATAACATAACTGATTTGCATCCTAATTTTGCAAATTTATGCTCAGTAAATGACCGAGGATTATCCTACACTTTGGTAGATGAAGTGGTCGATGGTATAACGCTATTTTATAGTGCTTATATTCCAACTAAACGATTCGTTGATGATAAACCATATGGTTATTATGATACAACCTATTTAAATTTACCATATGAACCAGTATTTAATGTTTATGCAAATATCGATTCACCAAAGACAACATTAAAAATTTATCAAACTATGTTTGATATTTTTCCTTATACTGATGATTTTTTCACAGCAGCCAATGCTCCGGGAATTACGTCAAGTAAAGCAATGATTTCAAAAATAGTTGAAATACTTGATGGAGCTGAAAATGCGAAAAAAACATATCATGAAACAATTACTTTAAAAGAACAATATAATGTCTTTAAGTATGTCCTATGCTGTATGGAAGGTGAAGGTCCAGATGATGGTGCTGCTTTTGATGCGGTTGTTAAATACAATAGAGTGCTGACAAATAGCTCGGACACCAAGCATCCAGTATATCTCTACACATTTAAAGAAGTAGAATTTGTACCTATAGATTTTAATGTTTTCTTTAGCGGATATGATACTTCTTTATCTGGAATCACGATTATAGGTGGCTCATTGGCTGGTGTCACCATTCAAGGAATCACCTTGGACATTTCCAAGTATGATTCTTTCTATTGGCCAACTGGCGCAGTTACAACAGTTTTCGATATTACATTGGGCATGGCAGGAGTAGCTAATGCTTCTAAGAAGCACAATATTCATTATATTCTTGCTGGTAAAAAGGATGGTAGGGTTGGATATTGTTTCAATACAAATGAAATGATGAATTTCCACATCAATCCCGAATCCCTTGGAAACACATACACATATTTAAACAATGGTATAACTTTAGGTGCTACTGGATTCTATTATGGTGGATCTGGTTATGATTTAACACTTAAGCAATTGGTTCTTAGAACAAACACAAGTGGTACTATTGTTGATACCTTTGCATTTAATGATTATAGAATCATGCCCATTGGTTGCAATAAACAAAATTGGTCACTTGAAAACGGAAATGAATATACAGATCCTCCAAATCAAACTACTAGCACTAAATGTAATATTAGATCTAGACATCATGTTACTAAGATAACACAAAAAAATATAACTGGTCTTAATGGATTAACTGGGTTGACCTACACTTGTGTTGGCATCACTGCTCTTGTTGCTGGCGTTACTCAAAATCTAACCATTTGCCCAAATACAAAATATTATCTTTTTGATGTGCAGAATGCTATAGATGGATTCTGTGGTATTGAATGTGAACTAAGCGATAACACAAATCCAATATTCGGTATTCAAAGTACTCAGAGTAATCCATTTAGTTTCATCAAACCATTACCTACAGGCTACACAGCAATATGAAACAGTTTAAAAGAATTCTTACGCACTTTTTACATGAAGTGCATGAACATGATGAAAGATTTTCGGAAGTAGAGCAGTATATTTGTGCTAATCCAGACGCTGTTGATAATCAACCAAGAGATATAGAAGATTGTATTGCTAAATTTCCAAGATTAAGTGCCTATAAACCAATAACACCAGAACCACTCAACTCAACAATAGAACAGCTTTTTAGTAGTGCATCTGAGTGTGCTGGTATATCAAATATTTTAGGTACTACTTATCTGGGATGTGAATGGGGACATCCAACCTCTTCTATATCGTGTGAGTGTCCATATGTAAGTGAGCCGTTTTTTACTTATATGGCTCATAAAAAGCTTTCGGCATCATTCTATAATACACCATTGAAAACTCCAATGTTCCGATCTGCCTTCGAAACACTTTTGAAGGCAAGAAGAATATCAATAACTGTAAGAGGTAATTTTTCTTTTGATATAGGACAGATTATAGAAATTGAAGATAGCAGAACTGTGACTAAAGAAAATGAATCCATAACGCAGTCTGGCTTTTCGGGTAAATGGTTAATTCTCAATGTAAAGCATGTCTTTAATAAAGACTACCATTATGAATGCGAATTAGACTGTGCTTCATATGACCTTATTACAGCTGGACTTAATCTACTAGAACCCGGAGATGTGTCGGGACTCGGAATAATAAATAGCTAATATGGCAAAAGATTTTGATTTAAACTTAACAGTATCGGCAAAAAGCAAAGATTTTGTGCTTTTGAATACTACTTCTGCTTTGAATCAGACCATTACAAATCTAGTCAATGTCAAAACAGGTGATATTATTTCAGATTTTGCCATAAGCTCTCCTCTTTCGAGTCTAAATTATTCAGTTGATCCAATTTATAGAGAATATTATTTAAGTTTAATACCCGATTATCTTACTCATGTGACTAATGGAGAGATTGCGGAGGTAGAAATCACCACAAACAGCGTTACCAATAATAAAGTTTCTCTGGATATTCGTTATAAAACAAAATTAAATTCGTCTGGTAGATCAAACACAGTTAAAATAGAACAGAACTTATACTAAAATGGCAATATCAACCAATAATTTAGACATTTCCGCATTAGATTTTGATTCAATAAAATCTGATCTTAAGACATATCTACAAACGCAAACAGATATTGGTAAGGATATTGGCTTTGAAACTGGTTCGGTTTCAGATTCTCTACTTTCAGTTTTATCATACAATACTCTGTATTATGCATATTACATTTACGCCCTATATCAAGAAACTAGCGTCGAAAATGCCACCAAGGTATCTTCAATTGAGAATATTTTGAAAGGTATAGGGTATACCGCTCCCGGATACAAATCTGCAACTGCAAATATAAGACTAACCTTCAAACCCGGTTCACCTTCGGCAACTCTTCAAAAATTCGATTTATTTGCTGCAAGCAATGAATTCGGTAAAAAATCATTCATCTATACTGGCAACACTCAAACCTTTTCAAGTGGATATCTTGATATTCCTGTGACCGAAGGAACAATTGTAAGTGAAGTGCATTTCTTGGATGCAAATGAAACTTATATTGAACTTGATGACACAAATATTGATATTGCAAACATTTATGTTTCTGTGGCTAATATCTATTGGACAAATGCAGTCAATTTTACCGGAGTTCCTACAAGTTCTTCAAAGGTCTTCTTTGTCGAAAAGGTGAATGGTAAATATAGAATTGTATTTGGTGGGTCAAGACAAGATTCTAGATTAAACGCTGCTGGCGACATTCCGCTTACTTCTGATGAAATAGTTTTATACTATATTCGTTCAAGTGGAACATCGGGCAATAATTGCAAAGTATTTACATCAACGAATCCATATTTTACAATATCAACAAATATTAATTCTTCTGGTGGTCTAAATCAAATAGGCGTTGAGTATCTAAGAGAAGTTTCTCCGCTTATTTTTGCATTGAATCCAACCAATAAAAGAATAGTAACAATCAACGATCTTAAGGGATTCATCGGCACACATTCTACTTATGATACCACTAAAGATATTGATACTAACATATCTGTATGGAATGGTGCAAATACCAATCTTAAAGAATTTGGAACTTGTTATTTCTCGGTCATAAATTCAACAAGCACAATAGGAAATCAAATTATTTCCGATCTAGTTGATTTCAAGGCTGGCAATATAACAGTCAAATATACGCCACCAATCACAGTCTCACTCGCTGTTACTGTAGCAGCTAAGTATCTTCCAAAAACAAAGAAGACTGCTGCTCAATTAAAATCAGGAATCGAATCTGCTCTAACAGTATATGACGTTAATGAATTTTTCAATAGCATAAATTCTGAGGATTTACTTGCTATAATGAGAACTGTTGATTCTTCATTATCAACGAATCAAACAACCATTTCAATGACTGCGACCTACACACACAGTCTTTTAAATGGTATAAATTTTGGGTTTGAAAATGAAATTGTAAGTTTCAATACAGAACTTTTTACTTCAAAATATGGCTCAGTAAAACTTACTAGTTCAATCGTAGCAGATATTACTGGGTTTTACAAAATTCAAATGAAGAATTCCTCTGATGTTTTTATGGATTATGTCGGAAGATTTAATCCCAAAACAGGAGTCATTTCGCTCAAGAATTCTTTTAATGCAACAAGCATCATCTTTAACTTTGTTGTCAAGGATATGGAAGCTGTTAAGAACTTTGTAGTCGATCCTACATTTACAGTAACTACAGAAATACTATGATATTATTTTTCAATCCAGAAACTCAAGGTTTAACCGTATCATTCGATGCGAGTTATTATATTGCTGAACTGGAAAGTTATATTGCTACAACATTTAAAAGCACTACTCCACCTACAAATAAAATTTTCGTTGAAGAATACTTTCCTCAATGGATACGAGAACAACACAATAAAAGCCCAGTAAGATTTGTAAGCTTCTTACAAAATTATTATGACTGGCTATTTACTGTCGTTTCTGGTGGAGGATTTGGGGCAGATTATGAACTTGAAAAACTATTGGGTCTGCGAGAACGCCCGTTTAGTTCAGTCGATGAATTGATTTATCTGTACGCACATGATTTTCATGGAATATCATACACCTCCACACAAGTAGAAAACTTCAGACCCTTTATAGAAAACATTCAGAAAAAATATCTTGCAGTAAAGGGAACTGATTCTTCATATGAGTATTTTATTAAACAAATTTATGGATTCACTGCTGGAGTTACGGCCAATTATTCTAATTCTACTTTTGTACTGAATTCTACAAATATTGGACCCACAAATAAGCTTCAGGATAAAACTTCTGAAAATACATATACTGTCAAAATCGATGTCAGCTCGACTGCTGCCACTGCTGCTGACAAGAAGACTATAGAAGAATCATTCAATATTCTAGGATATAAGACATTGGTAATCTAACATGGCAAACACCCCATTCAACTCAAATGACTTTCCACTAAAGCAGTCACCGTATTATAGCAGAACATACGATTCTGATGTTGGTACTACATTTGGTTTTTCAAATAATCAACTTGTAGCTTTTCAACCCGGAAATCCACTTCAAGCCTCTGAATTAAACGAACTGCAAGAAAAACGTCTTCTCGACAACACTTTAAATTTTGAAATGTTGGGAGCATGGGCTAAAGAATGCTTTAGCAACAATCTAGATTTCCCTAAGTGGGATGGGGCTATTCCTCTATATCCAAAGACTGATACTATTGGATCTGATACTAAACTTATTGGTATCACACAAGTTGGAACCAATGCTCTACAAGTCCAGTTTAGAACTGGTTGGTATCTAGTCAAGACTGATGCTGGATTGAGAACTTGGGTACACTATGATAATTCCCCAGCTACCGTAAGTTCATTTGTCATGGCACCAGCTACAAACTATTATATTGGTCTTTCTAAGACTGAGGGGTATAGTGGAGCTACTGCAACAAACGATCTAGGTGATAATTCTGATGGAACTTCAGACTCAAGCATACCCGGAGCGGATCGTTATATTGTAGGTCTAGGATCTGTTATGTTTAGTACAGTTTCTGGCTTTACAGGAAACTTTGAGCCAATATTTAGTTACTTTAATAGTGGTCTAACTGGTGTCACAAACAGTGCTACATATCTTAACGGGTTGACATTCCACCCGTAATGGAGGTGAATTGTGAGTTGTGGTTGTAATAAAGGCAAAGATAATAATGGTAATAAAGTGAGAATTTTTAGAGATATTTCATCTGGAAAAACTGATGTAAAAAAACTCTATACGATGATTCAGGGATTTGCTTTGGCATATGCCTCTAGAGGACTGTCAAAAGAAAAAGCTCCCAAGGAAATCAAGCAACTAAGAGTGTTGAGTTGCTTTGGTAATGAATCTTCTGGCGGTGAATTGCCACCATGTCAACATTTAAAACAGTCATCTACTGAAGGTAAATTCTATTGCGGTGGATGTGGCTGCGGAGATAAGAAGGCTACTTGGCTCAACGGAACCGCTGAAGAGTATTCAAAGTTAGACTTCCCCTTCCTATCCTGTCCGTTGGCCATGCCGGGATTCTCAAACTATAAACAGAGCAATCCAGATGAAGCTAACGAACCTATTACAAGAAAATTCTATATTGAAAATATGGACTTTACGGATGTACAGGAAGTTCAAGTTACACAGCATGAATTTGATCCTGCTGCCCTTGGTTTAGCCAAGCAAGTAACCCAAGATGAACTTAAAAACATGTTTAAGAAAAATTCCGACTGAATCTAATGCAGCATACATATTAGTATGCCAGCATTAAATTCCAGAGAATCTTTAATAGATTACGCTTTTAGAGCTTTAGGATCTCCTGTAATCGAAATAAATGTCGATATGCAGCAAGCCTATGACAGGCTTGACGATGCACTCCAGTTCTTTGCCGAGAGGCATTTTGACGGGGTGGATCGTTGCTATTTTGATTATGTTGTCACGCAGCAAGATGTGGATCGCAAATATATCAATACTGATGCCTTTGGTCCAATGGTTGGTGCCGATGCATCTGGCCGTCCAGATGGACGGGATATTTTATCGATTATAAGAATTTTTCCTTTTGGTACTCATAGTTCAAATAACTTTTTTGATATTCGCTACCAGCTAGCATTGAATGACTTCTTCGGTATTAACACCAATCTTAACACAAGCGGTGCTGCCCCAGTAGCGACTTATGACATTGCTAAAAGATATATCCGGTTGATCGAAATGATGTTTGACCCGGAAAGAGCTATTCGTTTCTCCAAGGTCACAAACAAGCTTCAAATTGAAACTGACTGGACTGAAATGAAAGCCGGAACACATCTGGCTGTCGAAGCATATGTCCTGTTAGACCCAGAAAGATACACAGAAATTTATAATGACATTCTTCTTAAGAAATATGTAACGGCTCTTATCAAGAGACAATGGGGCGCAAATCTTTCAAAGTTTGATGGTGTTCAGCTTCCCGGTGGTATTGTCACTAGAGGATCCTCGATTTTTGGAGAAGCAATACAGGAAATCGCCATCTTAGAAGAACAAGTAAGATCTGCGTATGAATATCCACCTGACTTCATGACAGGATAAAAATGGCAACAAATCCATATTTTAGAGACAATTATTCTGGAGAGCAGAATGTTACAGAGTCCATCGTAATCGAAACGATTCGAATGATGGGTAAAAACTGCTTTTACATTCCAAGAGAATATAATAATATTTCTGTTCTTTATGGAGAAGATCCGCTTTCTACATTTACCAATAAAATTGAGATTGAGATGTATCCAGCAACTGTCAACGGATTTGGCGGTGCAGGAGATTTGGCCTCTAGATTTGGTATTGAAGTAAAGGACGATGTTACTTTAGTCGTTTCAAAGAAAAGATTTACAAAAGAAGTAACTGAAAAATTTAACACAATCACTCGCCCAAGAGAAGGTGATCTTATTTACTTTCCTTTATCTAAGACCTTCTTTGAAATAAATTTTGTTGAACACGAAACCCCGTTCTATCAGCTAGGTAAACTTTATACTTTCACATTATTCTGCGAAACTTTTGTCTTCTCGCACGAAGAATTCAATACAGATTCGCCATTGGATACTATTATGGATCGTTCAAAGGAAACATACTCATTGTTTATCAATGAGGCTGGTGGTACTTTCATGAATGAGTTTACGATTGGTGATAAACTATACCAGAATGGTTTCACCTTGGGTTCATCTCCAAAGACTGCTGCTGTTGTCAATTACAATACCAGAGTGAAGCAACTTACACTATCTCCGATCAAAGGTACGTTCTTATCTGGAGATATTGTGGTATCAAATGAATTTGGAATTACTGCTTCAATGACTGGTGCTACATCTTCCAATGTGGTTACCTACTTCAATACAGAAACAGATAATATTTCTGATATTGATAATCCATTCGACATGCTTGTGCAAGATTATTACGCTGGAGTCACCCCAAGCTTAATCGACTATAGCGAAGATAATCCGTTTTCAGAGGGTATTTAAATGTCTGATATAACAAATAAAGATCAACTCAATAATTTTTTAGAAATAACAACCCCCAAAGCCTTGAAGCAAGAGTCTTCTATAATTAAAAAAAACGTAGAAGATGACTATGAATATGCCCGTGATAATATTAAAGAAATATTAGAAAAGGGCAAGATGGCTTTGGATGGCATTCTTCAGGTTGCTCAGGACGGAGACTCCCCCAGAGCCTACGAAGTCGCTACAAACATGCTTAAGGCTCTCTCTGAGATCAATAAGGATCTCATGGATGTCCATGTTAAGGTCAAGGATAGCGAAAGAACAACCATCAAACAAACAAATAATGCCATTTTTGTGGGTTCTACTTTGGATCTTCAGGACATGATAAATAAAGAAAGAAGTTCAAAGAAAGCAATAATACAGGATAACAATGTTTGATTCATTTTATAACGATTGCATTAAAAAGAACACGATAGCGTTTGCTTCGTTATTTAATAATATTTACGTCAATAGAGAAGATGCATCAGATTCTAAAAAAATCAAAGTGCCACTTGTTTATGGCGGTAAAGAAAAGTATGTAAGCCGTCTTCAGAACCCTTCTAGTATTTCTGAAAAGGACAAGCTTCAAATAACTCTTCCCATGATGAGTTTTGATATGTCTAATCTGCAATATGATACGCAGAGACATAGAAATAAACTTGAATTTAATAAATTGTTTTATCAGGAAGATGGAGAAACAAAGGCTAAGGTAAAAATTGGTGAATATCCCTGCCTTATGCAATTTAATCTTGCGATTTATACTCGCAACATTGAAGAAAACTTTCAAATCATTGAGCAGATTGCGCCATACTTTACTCCAGAATATATTCTAACTCTGGATTTTGATAAAACTTTGACCAGAGGCATTGATGTACCAATCAATTTGGTCGCATCCAAAATTGGAAACGATTATGAAGGCGGATTCGGTAATCGCAGAGCCGTAGTTAGTACCCTACAGTTTGTTATGCGTACCTATTTGTTTGGCCCTGAACGAGAAGCGACTCCTATTCTCACGACAGATTTTAATCTCAACACTCAAGATAGCTTTTTGCAATTCATCACAGATGTTCAAGTCAACGATGATTTGTATCTTAATAACCAATCAATAACTGTAACTTGGAGACAGGGTGGAATATTCCCCAGAAATCCAACTATAGTTATTACAAATCTTTCCAATTATACTGAAGAAATTGTTTATGATCCAGAAACCTTTGATGTAGGTGATGGAACAAATAGTGTTACATTTGCAATTCCAGCTTCGGCTCCATTGTTACAGCAACTCTACGTTAGAGTATTTTTTGGCACAGTATCAGATAATTCGCCAGCATTTGAAGTTCGTTCTTCTTCTGAGAATATCTCTTTGTTAACATTGGCTAATTTTGCCGGAACATCATTCAATGATTTGATGTCTTCTAATCATTACTATTTTACTCAGAGTGGTATAACTCAATTTAATAGAGGCAACAATCTTGTCTTGGCTTATAATTATGGCTCATATAATGATCTTAACATTAAAACACCCGGATTACTTGAATATTATCGTGCATTTGGTTTAACATTTAGAGCAAATACAATTGACAATCCACAAATTCCATTTGGGAGCGTCATACACAATGGTATGTGGGCTGGTATAAGTTATGACCAAAATAGAGTTTTACCATGTTTATCAATTTATATGCGCCCCGGAGCAAATGTAAATTTATATGCAAATCAAGGCGATGCTGTCTTCGGTACAACACAAGGTACATTGGCAAATAGAAGAACAAGTGAGGATATGTTCCAAGCAACATATGGTTCTCAAGCTTATTATATTAACGGATTTTGGGGATGGAATGGTACTACGAGCACTATAAGTATTGGATCATATCCATCAGCGGGTATTACAATTGAAGCAGGATTTAGCGGATATATTCTTGATAAGAATAATCAAAATAGATATCCAGATACGGGCAAATATTCAACAGGAGTTACACACTCTCAGGGTAGTCCATCAATAAGAACACTTTTTGATCCGACATTTACAAGAAAATTATATCCAAATCGTGGGGCAACGGGTCTAAGAGCTTGGCAAATTACTGCCTTTGGTAGTAACAACCCAGCTACAATGTTATTTGATTCTGGTATTTTTGCTGGATCAACACTACCAAACTACCCACCATATAGTAGTCGTAATGATCTTGATTCGTTTGATAAGATGCGTTTGCCAATTTATATGGATTGTTATAATTTAGCCCATAATGGTAATACATTTTTAGTACCTTCTCCGTTCACTCCAAATCTTGTTACGGATATGTTGGGATTTACTGCTTACGCTGCTACAGGATTTACTGGAAGAGAAAATTTTGCTGGTAAATTCGGAACTACTTATGTTGGTGGATGGAATAAATTATTTGATTTTGTTTATGCTGGAAAAAACATTAATGGAGTTACTTTTGTTCCACCTACTCCATGTGTAGATATTATTTTTAATGACCATGAATTGCGTTGGGGACTAGGTGTAGGAACAGATTCTTTATTATTATGGAAATTAATGTTGTTAGTTGATGGATTAACAACTGCATGGATTAATAAAGTAAAACAAGATCAATTCTGGCCTCAGCTTGAAGCAAAATATGCTGAATATCCGGGATTATCTTTTGATCGTATTTTTGATGGAATGAAAAATGCATTTCTTTATGCTACCAGCGGTCCACTAAGCAAAAAAGGAATTCATGGAGGAATTCAATTTCCAATAGACGCATTACCATTACAAGAATTTTATGATAATGAATTTAAGAAATATTGGGGTGGTTTGCAAGAAACAACCGAACGCAGAAGTCCCGGATGTAAGTTTGCTCCTGTACATGTTAATAGACTTCCAAGAATAAAATCTGTTGGTAGATTCCATGATGCTACTGCTCAAAGTTTTTCACAAGGAGTGACTTTACCATATGAATTGATATATCACTATCCTTACGGTTCTCCATATACTTATACTGATTTTCAGGCTAGGTATAGAAGAACTGGATATGCCCCCACACCAGTAAACGCTATTACTTTTGCATTTGTGGAAAACACAGTTATACCTCCAAATAATCCTACTCTTGCACAGGTAAATAATGCGTCTAACAAATTAGTTCCTTGGTTTACATCAGAAAATCTCGGTCAGACGGGAACTTCCTTTTTCTGTGGCATTTCGTATAATTCACAATATTTTGAAACAAGTAATTCAATTCCCAGAATAGGCGATGGAACATTAGTAACATTCTTTGGTGAATATTATGACCCTAATACAAGACAAGATGCTGGGACAAAATTATCCGAAAAATATGAGCCATTCCTCGCTATGAAGGATGAATCTAGAATTATTCGTGGAATTATAGAAGAAAATATGAGCCATGGAGTTTCTGGAATTTTTATTTATAATAATATTCAATTTAATAGAGTCAGTTATCATATTCCTCATGGTTATGAAAATAGTTGGTTTATGGATTTTATCCCATCGTCAGCTAATGGCAATGCCGAGGGATTTACTTATACAGATCCAGCAATATTTTCAAAAACAAATTTTACAACATTTCCAAGACCAAATCCAAATTGGCAACCAATTAATTTTTACCATTCATATAATGAAAATATCTTTATATCGAAATTATTAACAACTTTACCTCTTAATATTCTCTATCAATCAGTCATTTTCCAAGGACCTATAACAAACGAAAATGACGCTGGTGATGCTGGTTACTATGGAATTCACCCTAAATCATGGAATAATTTCAAGTATAATGATGAAATACTTTTGAATCATATTTTGTGGGACATGGAAGTAGCAACTCATGGAAGAACATACGAATATCTTTCAAGTTCAGATGATATAAACATTGCAGAAAGTTTACGGGTTGAAGTTGGAGGATTTAATACATCTAAATTAAATTCACCACTTTTGAGCAAAGTAAGATTGTTAGCTACAAATGCAGCAGATAATAATCTTATATTGCATAGAATAACTCTACCAATTCCATATATTTTAACTACTGATTATGGAAAACCAGAACAAGATTCTTACTACGATAATTGGTATAACAATCATTTTGCCCAGAATGTTTTAGCAACAAGCGTTGATCCTCTTACAGGAAATACCCTTGATAATATCAATCTCATAACCACGGGAAATAGAGATTTGGATTTTTATACTAAATCAGTAGTAACTGAAAGTACTGGAACCCACTCATGGAGAACTTTAAGAACAAATCCAAATATTAGAAGATTTAGTGTAAATGTTTTTGCTGGCAATACACTGGTAGGCAATTTAATTCCAAGTAAATATTACCCCATGGGCGTTTGGCTAATAACAGATGAAGTTTCTATTCTCGCTGATGGAACCACATTCAACAATTACAATTTACGGTTTGAATATCAAGATGCTGGTCCAACGACAGATGGAATTACTACTGCACCTTATAGAACATGAGCAAAAAACATAAAGGTTATCTAGGCAATTCGAACCTCAAAGAGGCCGGAATCCATATTGATTACACCCCTGAGCAAGTTCAGGAGTATATTAAATGTGCCAAAGATCCAACATATTTTATTAGAAATTACATCAAAATTGTTTCTCTTGATAAAGGTTTAGTACCATTTGATCTATACGATTATCAGGAAGATATCGTTCAAAAAATACATGATAACAGATTTATCATTGCAAAACTCCCTCGTCAGTCGGGTAAATCTACCACAATGGTATCATACATTCTACATTATATTCTGTTCAATCAGAGTATGAATGTAGCTATTCTAGCCAATAAAGGATCTACTGCCAGAGAAATTTTAAGCAGACTTCAATTGGCATATGAATATCTCCCTAAATGGTTGCAGCAGGGCGTAGTGGAATGGAATAAAGGATCGTTAAAGTTAGAAAACGGATCTAAAATTATCGCATCAACTACCTCAGCCTCCGCGATTCGTGGTGGATCGTTCAACATGATCTTCTTGGACGAATTCGCTCACGTTCCAAATAGTGTGGCTGAAGAATTCTTTAGTTCAGTATTCCCAACCGTAACATCAGGCCAAACAACAAAGGTATTGATGGTTAGTACTCCAAACGGTATGAACATGTTCTACCACTTCTGGAAGAATGCTATTAAGAAGGACGGAGAGCCGGGTAAGAACGAATATGTGCCCATTGAGGTTAACTGGAGGCAAATACCCCTGTATCCGGGTGGACCCATGAGAGGGGCTGAATGGCGGCAGCAAATGATCGATCAGACTAGCGAGATGCAGTTTGAAAGTGAATTTGAATGCTCATTCTTGGGTTCTTCAAATACTCTCATATCCACATATAAACTCAATACGCTAGTTTATAATCAGCCATACGAACGCAGACCCGGCGGATTGAGTATTTACAAACCACCAAATGAGGATGGAATTTACTTCTGTGTAGTAGATACTTCTAGAGGTCAGGGACATGACTATAGCGCATTTGTAATCATTGATGGAAACAAAAAGCCGTTTGAGGTAGTAGCGGTCTATAGAAACAATGTCATCTCCCCATTTGACTTTCCCATTGAAGTCTATAATGCCTGCACAGAGTATGGCAATGCTCATTGCTTGGTTGAAATCAACGATGTTGGTTCCCAAGTAACTGAGATTTTACATAGAGATTATGAGTATGAAAATTTGATTTCAACTCAATACATGGGTAGGGCTGGTCAAAAAATTTCATTAGGATTCGGTAGGGGCCAAAAGCAATTTGGTGTTAGAACTAGCACTGCTCTTAAAAAGATAGGGTGTGCTGCCCTCAAGAATCTAGTTGAATGCGATAAACTGGTATTTTTTGATCAGGACATGGTTTCTGAGCTTTATACTTTTATTTCAAAGGCAAATTCTTATCAGGCTGATGATGGCTATAACGATGACTTAGTTATGTGCTTAGTATTGTTTGGTTGGCTTACTAGACAAGTTTACTTCGAAGATTTGTTGGATTTAAAGAATAAGAAAATAATAAATACAGATGAACAACAACAAGAAAATCATATGTTCGTTGCAGATATGGATGACAGGGAAGAGATGAAATTTGGTGGCGACTTATGGTTTGAGGTAAAATAAATGGCTGAATTAACACACTCTCATAATATTAGCGAAACTCTTATAGGCCTGACCACCGGAAGTGCCCCTTTAACTGTTGGTTTGACCTTTTCTGTTGATGGTGTGTCTTTTTCTTCAGTTATTTTTGACATTCTTATCAATAATAACACGTTTAATCTTTCTATTCCTTACACTGCTATTGATACTTTTAGGGAAGATAATTTATCTTCAGAATTTGTGCTAGCAAATAATTCAAATGGACTTATTGTCAGTAATACTGGTACTACATGGAACCATTTTATCGGGATTACATTATTTTCTCCTCAATCAAATGTATTTAATAGTGGACTTGCTAGTCAAATACTTGCTAGAGATTTACATTATCGATCAAGAAATTCATTTACTTTAAAATATGGAGCATTTGGTCAAACTGGATCTGGTCAAATAGCTGAAGTAGCATCATCAACTAGAGGTGAAACGCTTTCATTTAGACCATTTAATATTATTTCGGCTACAAATGGAGTAGCAGGATCCACTCTCGGATTAACTTTAGAATCTGCTAATATTCAAAGATATTATGTTGGTATAGGAACTGGTGCAACTTTTTATGGTATTGTTTCATTACTTGGGTGTACTAATAATATTTCTTTAAATTCTTCTAATTTAACATCTACAGAAATTTCAGAAATAAATGCTGATTATTTAGATCCTAATATTTCTGGAAGCGATGCAAAATTTAATACTCTCCGAAGAATTGTTGACACTTCTGGTACAACAATATTCAATACTTCTTTTACAGAATTTGTAGTGCCAAAACATATTCCGACTGGAAGTTATTATTTAATGCCAATCCCAAATTCATTTTTTGGACTTCAAGCATTTTCTACTGATGAATCTGTTGTGGGTAATTTAATTACTTTACCACAAACAAATATTAATATTACAAATAATATTTCTTCTGGGTTAACCGGAGTTTATAGTTTATCTTCCGGTGTGACCCATTTTACAAGTCCGAATTCTTCAAGATTACCTATTTTATCTCAAGGCTTTTCTAATGTAGATTTTGCCGATAAAACTTCATCGTTTTTTGATCCAATAACATTTAATTTGGTAGAAACACCATATGGTATTACGAATAATTTAACAGGAAATACATTTCACAAATTAGATTATGGTTTTAACACTAGAGGTACAACTAATTATGGAGGTGCTATTGTTAATACTGTTTCGTTTATGCCCCCATTATTTGGGTTTATTCCTCTGGGATTAACAGTTGGAAACACTTTAACTGTATTATTAGATGGTATAACTTTTTATGAAAAAGTTTATAATCCATACAATATTAATTTTAATACAACAGTTGCAGCTCATTTTTATACAGGTGAGTCGTCTGTTAATACTGATAAAAGATTTTTTAGATTAATAAATGAATCTAATGATTTATCTGCTAAAAGAAATTTAAATCATATTAACAGAGCTTTTTATAGAGTAGATTTTAATACTCATGCCAATCCGTGGGGATTTACCGGATTTACTTTTGGTCAGGGATCTACGCAAAGTCAATTAAAAGTATTTTATGGCAATCCAGCAAATGGTATATCATTTATTTTACCAATAAATACAGGTTCTCCCGCAGATTTTTATTCATTGACCGGAGATGACGTTTTTATTCCAATTCAGGGTACTGCTAGCGGGTCTACGCTAGTGCCCGGAACTTCTGTT
>Ga0172372_10001903_pt1 | contig 32074 bp, 29 predicted proteins | sample LakKiv5m_2_FD_114544 | JGI IMG/M metagenome (GOLD analysis project Ga0172372, IMG submission 114544) | Freshwater microbial communities from Kabuno Bay, South-Kivu, Congo - kab_092012_9.5m | ecosystem: Environmental > Aquatic > Freshwater > Lake | place: Democratic Republic of the Congo... | reverse complement strand
GAGGTGTACGTCGCCATCGAGAGCCCGCGCGGCGAGATCGGCTGCTACATCGTGAGCGACGGCGGTCCCAAGCCGTATCGCATCCACGTGCGTGCCCCGAGTTTCGTGAACGTCCAGGCGTTGCCCCACATGATGCGGGGTGGTCTGGTGGCCGACGCGGTGGCCGTGATCTCGTCGATCGACCCGGTGTTGGGAGAGGTCGATCGCTGATGGCTCGACTCTCCGAGGACAACGTTCGATTGGCGCGCGAGATCATCGCCCGGTACCCGAAGGCTCGGTCGGCGACGATTCCCCTGCTCCACCTGGCCCAGCAACAGGACGGGTGGGTCACCAACGAGGCCATGGCCCACATCGGCGATTTGGTCGGGGCGACCTCGGCTGAGGTGCTCGGCACGGCCACCTTCTACGAGATGTTCAAGTTCGAGCCGGTCGGCAAGTACGTGGTGAACATCTGCGGAACCATGTCGTGCGCGTTGATGGGCGCCGAGGATCTCATGCACCACGCCGAGGAGAAACTCGGGGTTCGTCTGGGTGGCACGACGTCCGACGGACTCATCACGCTCGAGCGCGCCGAGTGCCAGGCCGCCTGCACCGAAGCACCCTGTCTGCAGGTGAACTACCGCTACCGTTTTCGCGTGACCAACGCGGACTTCGATCGTCTCGTGGACGACCTCCGGGCGGGTCGCCTCGATGCGGAGATTCCGCCGCACGGAACCGTGGCTCGGGTTCGTCAGAGCATTCCGGTCGATCGTGCGGTCGGGGCGGTGCCACCGGAGGCGGTCACCGAACCCCCGGTGTGGCTCGACGGGAAGGCGGCGCTGTGACCGGTTCGTATCCGCACGCTCCGGGCTTCTGGGCCGGTGATCGTCCGCGCATCGTGACGTCCCGCTTCGAGCACGCCGATTCGCACACTCTCGAGCGCTATCTCGCCACCGACGGTTACTCGGGTCTGCGCAAGGCTCTCGGCCGACCGGCCAGCGAGATCCACGACGAGGTCAAGAACGCCACCGTGCTCGGTCGTGGTGGAGCGGGCTTCCCGGCCGGCACGAAGTGGGGACTGACTCCCCAGGGCGTGTGGCCGCGATACCTCGTGGTGAACGGTGACGAGAGCGAGCCCGGAACCTACAAGGACCGGCTTCTCATGGAGCGCGACCCGCACCAACTCATCGAGGGCTGTCTGATCGCGTGCTACGCGGCGGGTCTGTCGCAATGTTTCCTCTACATCCGTGGCGAAATGGCTCTCGCCCAGGAACGCGTCGCGACCGCGCTCAACGAGGCCTACGCGGCGGGTTACGTCGGTCGCAACGTGCTCGGCAGTCGCTTCTCGGTCGACATCGTGTTGCACTGGGGTGCGGGCGCGTACGTGGTCGGCGAGGAGACCGCGCTCATCGAGAGCCTCGAGGGCAATCGCGGCATGCCCCGGCTGAAGCCGCCGTACTTCCCGGCGGCGATCGGTCTCTACGGACAACCCACGATCGTCAACAACGTCGAGACGTTGGCCAACCTTCCGTGGCTCGCGCGGCACGGGGCCGAGGCCTACACCTCCATCGGAACCAAGACCTCCCCCGGAACCCGCATGGTTGCGGTCTCGGGTCACGTGAAGCGGCCCGGGGTGTTCGAGATCGTGAACGGAACCACGACGTTCCGCGACCTGATCTTCGGCGACGAGTTCTGCGGGGGCATCCGCGACGGCAACGAGTTGAAGGCGTTCGTGCCGGGAGGCGGTTCGGCTCCGTGGTTCACCCCCGACCAACTCGACCTTCCCTTCGAGGCCAGCCAGATCGGTCCGGCCGGTTCGATGCTGGGCTCGGGAGCGGTCATGGTGATGGATCACACCACCGACATCCCGAAGGCGGCTCTCACCCTCACGCGTTTCTACGCGCACGAATCGTGCGGCAAGTGCACGCCGTGTCGCGAGGGTGGCACGTGGCTCGAGCGCATCCTCAGTCGAATCGTCGACGGCAAGGGAACCCACGCCGATCTCGATCAACTCACCGAGGTGGGCGAGTCGATCTGTCCGGGGGCTTTCCCCCACGCCTCGAGTTCCCGGTTGGGTCTCGCCGCCACGCCGTTCCCGTACCGCATGAACACGATCTGTTTCGTCGGGCCGTCGGCCTACGCGCCGGTGCATTCCGCGCTCACCTTGTTCCGCGAGGAGTTCGAGGCGCGAATCGTCGAACGCAAACTGATCCCCGTCGCCGGAGTCGCCTCGTGACCGCCATCGAGACCGACGCCACCGACGCGCCGCCGCCCGATCCGAACGCGGTGTCGATCACCATCAACGGACGCACCGTGGCCGCGCGCAAGGGCGAGCTCATCATCGCGGCCGCCGATCGCAGCGGCGACTACATCCCTCGGTTCTGCTACCACCCCCGCATGAGTTCGGTGGGTATGTGTCGCCAGTGTCTGGTCGAGGTCGAGGGTCCGCGCGGTCCGATGATGGTGGTCTCGTGCATGACACCCGTGGCCGACGGGCAAGTGGTGCGCACCGACACGCCGCAGGTGAAGCGCGCCCACGAGGGAATCCTCGAGTTGCTACTCGCCAACCACCCGCTCGACTGTCCGGTCTGCGACAAGGGAGGCGAGTGTCCGCTGCAGGATCAGGCCTTCAGCCACGGACCCGGCGAGAGTCGTTACGTCGAGGAGAAGCGTCACTACGAGAAGCCGATCCCCATCAGCGATCTGGTGCTGCTCGACCGCGAACGATGCATCCTGTGCGACCGTTGCACCCGCTTCGCCGACGAAGTGGCCGGTGACGCGCTGATCCACTTCACGTCGCGCGGCAACAACACCCAGGTGCTCACGTTCCCCGACGAACCCTTCGCGTCGTACTTCTCGGGGAACACCGTCCAGATCTGTCCGGTCGGAGCGCTCACGGCCCAGCCCTACCGCTTCAAGGCGCGTCCGTGGGATCTCGAGAAGACCGAGAGTTCCTGCACCACCTGCTCGGTCGGCTGTCGGGTCACTCTCGAGTCGAGCCGCGACGAACTGTTGCGACTGCAGGGCGTCGACAGCGACCCGGTGAATCACGGATGGCTCTGCGACAAGGGCCGTTTCGGTTTCCAGTCGACGAACTCGGAGTCGCGACTGGTCAAGCCGCTCGTGCGCGACGGAGATCGACTCGTCGAAACCTCGTGGGGTGCGGCACTGTCGAGAGTCGCCCATCTCGTGTCGGCCTCGATCGCCGAGAGCGGTGTCGACAGCGTGGCGATCATCGGTGGCGCACGCGGAACCAACGAGGACGCCCGAGCGTGGGCCCTGTTCGCCCGCGCTCTCGGCATCCGCAATCTCGATGCTCAACTCGACGACGGGTTGCCGCCCTCGGTGTTCGCTCATCCGTCGGCCACGATCGACGATGCCTCCTCGGCGCCGACGGTGATCCTCCTCGGCCCCGACCTGAAGGAGGAATTGCCGGTCCTCCATCTCCGGCTCCGCGACGCGGTCACCAAGAAGCGCACGCGAATCATCGAGTTCTCGCCCCGACGGTCCGGTCTCTCCTCGCTCGCCTGGAAGTCGGTGCAGTACCTCCCCGGCACCCAGGAGTCGGTCGTTCGATCCACCCTCGTCGATCCCGACGTGGCGCGTCAGCTGTCCAGCGGTCCGGTGGTGGTCGTGGTGGGTCGGGCCAATCTGGCCGAGTCGGCCGAATCGACGATGGCGGCTCTGTCGGCCGTTCGCGAATTGGTTCCCACCTCCACCGTTCTGCCGGTGCTGCGACGGGGCAACGTTCGCGGAGCTCTGACCGCCGGTCTCGAAGGTGGCGACACGCGGTCGATCCTGGAGCGCGCGGCCGAGGGTCGCATCAATCTGCTCGTCCTCGTCGGCGCCGACCCGGTCGCTGACGTGCCCGACGCCGATCTGGTTCGTCGGGCGATGGCCGCGTCGCACCATGTGGTGAGCATCGACACGTTCCTCAATGCGTCGTCCGACAAGGCCGACGTGGTTCTGCCGGCGGCGGCCTACGCCGAGAAGGATGGCACCACCACCAATCTCGAGGGTCGCGTCACCGTTCTGGCCCGCAAGGTCACCGCCACCGGAACGTCGAGACCCGACTGGATGATCGCCGTCGAGTTGGCCGATCTTCTCGGTCACGGTCTCGGTCTCGGCTCGGTGCAGGACGTGCACGCCGATCTGGTGGCCCGGGTGCCGGCTTTCGCGCCGGCGACCCGCGCGGCCCTCGCCGCCGACCCCGACGGCGTGCTTCTCGCGTCGTCGACGTCGCCGGTCGTCGGAACCTCCACGCGGTCGATTCCGGATCGATCCGGCTTCGGCTATCGCCTCGTCGTCAGTCGAAAGTTGTACGACGGCGGAGCCCTCGTCGCCACCTCGTCGTCGTTGGCTCCGTTGGCACCGGGGGCCGCGCTGCACATGAACCCACTCGACCTCGAGCGACTCGGAGCGACCGAGGGGTCCGACGTGCGTGTCACCGGTGCGCGCACCTCGATCGTGTTGCCGATCCGGGCCGACGACGGAGTGCATCGCGGAACGGTGTGGGCGGCCTGGAACCAACCGGGATCCGGTGTCGCCGAGTTGATCGACTCGGCGTCGGTCGTGAACGACGTGAAGGTCGAGACGCTCTGATGTTCGCGCTCGATCCCATCGCCGTTGGTGATCTCCTCTGGACGCCGCTTCTCGTGATCCTGCTGAAGGTGGTGGCGATCTTCGCCATCGGTTTGCTCGTCACGATGTTCATGGTGTGGTTCGAGCGCAAGGCCATCGCCGGAATGCAGAACCGCATCGGCCCGAACAAGGCCGGTCCGTGGGGTCTTCTTCAGACTCTCGCCGACGGCATCAAGTTGTTCTTCAAGGAGGACCTGCTGCCCGACCGGGCCGACCGGTTCGTGTTCAAGCTCGCCCCGTATCTCGCGTTCGTGCCCGCCTTCCTCGTCTGGTCGGTGATTCCGCTCGGCGGCGACTTCAGCGGCGGCAAGGACGGAACCGTCACCTGGTTCGGTGAGACCACCCGGGTGCAGTTGGCCGACCCGCCGGTCGGCATCTTGTTGTTCCTCGCCCTGTCGTCGGTGGCGGTGTACGGCATCATGCTCGCCGGTTGGTCGAGCGGCTCGAAGTATCCGTTGCTCGGTTCGGTGCGGGCCTCGGCCCAGATGGTGTCGTACGAAGCGGCGCTCGGATTCTCGATCGCCACGGTGTTGCTGCTCACGGGCACGCTCTCCACCAGCGGCATCGTCGACAACCAGTCGCGATTCGTCGACTGGCACGTGGTGTCGACCGGAATCGTTCCCTTCGTGATCTTCATGCTGGCCGCGACCGCCGAGATGAACCGCCCCCCGTTCGACCTGGTGGAGGCCGAGCAGGAGTTGGTCGGAGGTTTCAACACCGAGTACTCGAGCATTCGGTTCGGACTCTTCTTCCTCGCCGAGTTCATGAACACCGTGACGATGAGCGGAATCATCGTCACCCTCTTCTGGGGCGGACCGCAGGGCCTGTTCGACATCCCGGTGATCCCGGGAGCGCTCGAGGGAACGGTCTGGTTCATCGCCAAGGTGTTGCTGTTCCTGTACGTGTACGTGTGGTTCCGCGCGACCTTGCCGCGGTTCCGTTACGACCAGTTGATGGATCTCGGCTGGAAGTTGCTGATTCCGCTGTCGCTCGGCTGGTTCATGCTCATGGCCGCTCTGCGACTGGGTCGCGACCTCGGCTGGAACCGGGTTCTGGTGGCGAGTGTCTCGGCCGCGGTGATCGTGGGTGGTGGGCTCTTGCTCGCTCTGGCCGTCCGCACCAGTCGAGCCAATCGCGAACGTGAGGGGGCGATGTTCTGATGGGCTATCTCGGAGGATTCCTCGTCACCTTGCGTCAGGTCGGACGTCGCAACAAGGTCACCCGGCAGTACTCGGGTGGTCGCGAGATCAAGAAGGGCAAGCCGCACCGGGACGAGAAGGCCGACAAGCCCGAGCGTCTCCACGGCCGTCACGTGCTGAATCGCTACGAGGACGGCATGGAGAAGTGCATCGGTTGCGAGCTGTGCGCGGGTGTCTGCCCGGCCAAGTGCATCTACGTCCGTGGCGCCGACAACGATCCGCAGAATCCCACGTCGCCCGGCGAGCGTTTCGGTTTCGTGTACGAGATCAACTACCTGCGTTGCATCCACTGCGACCTCTGCGTCGAGGCGTGCCCGACCGAGGCCATCACCGAGTCGAAGTTGTTCGAGTTCTCCTTCACCAACCGGCGCGACGCGATCTACACCAAGTCGGAACTGGTCGTCGACGACGACGGTCGTCCGCGACGTCTGCCCTGGGAGGACTGGCGGGAGGGCGAGGATCTGCAGACGTCGGGTTGGGTTCGGGCCACCGCACCTTCGGGCGACGCCACCTTCGAGGGAGTCGTCGGTTGGAGCGGTGAACTCGGCTACGGGGTGCGCGCTCCCGAGCCGGCGCAGGACGTTCGTGATCAGGCGGACGATTGATGGAGCTCGTCGTCTTCGTGATCGCCGCGGCGATGGTTCTGGTCGGGGCGGTGGGCGTGATCGTCAGGAGCAACCCGGTACACGCCGCGCTCAGCCTCATCCTCACCTTGTTCGGAGTGGCGGTCATGTTCGTGGCGCTGGAGGCCCACTTCGTGGCGGCCGTGCAGGTGATCGTCTACGCCGGGGCGATCGTGGTTCTGTTCCTCTTCGTGATCATGTTGCTCGGAGTCGATCGAGCCGAGGACCTGAAGGCCGAACCCTTCCGTCTCCAACGTCCACTCGCCGCCGTGTTGGGTCTCGGAACGGCGGGCTTGGTGATCGCCTCGGTGGTATCGGCCCGCGACGCGATCGGTTCGGGCGGTGCGCTACAGACCCCCGATGCGACGGGTGACGGAGACTCGAACATCCGTCAGTTGGCGCGCAGTGTGTTCGGCGACTACGTGGTGGCCTTCGAACTCACGTCGGTTCTGCTCGTGGTGGCCGTGGTCGGCACGGTGATGCTCACTCGTCGGATCAAGACGGGCAAGGGGGACTGATCGCGATGTTGTCCGCGGCCACACCCACCACCACCTGGTATCTCGTGTTGGCGGCGCTTCTGTTCGCCATCGGAGCGGTCGGCGTGCTGGTCCGGCGCAATCCCCTGGTCATGTTCATGTGCATCGAGTTGATGCTGAACGCGGTGAATCTTTCGTTCGTGGCCCTGGCCAAACGCCTGGGCGACATCGGAGGGCAGACGACGGTGTTCTTCGTGATGGTCGTGGCGGCCGCCGAGGTCGTCGTCGGTCTGGGAATCATCGTGTCCATCATGCGCCGCCGGCCCGGGGCGACGGCCGACGACGTGGCGGAACTGAAGGGCTGACCCGTGCTCGAACTGATCTGGCTCATTCCCGCCCTTCCTCTGGCCGGCTTCCTGCTGATCCTGGTCTTCGGGCGCCTTCTCGGCGAGCCGAAGGCGGGTCTTCTCGCCACGGCGATGGTCGGCGCCTCGTTCCTCGTGACGGTCGCGGTGTTCTTCGATCTGCTCGGACGCAGCGCCGAGGAACGTCACCACGTCGAGACCGTGTTCTCGTGGATGCCCATCGGTTCGTTGTCGATCGACATGGCGTTCCTGGCCGATCCGCTCAGCATCACGATGGCGCTTTTCGTCACCGGTATCGGGTCGTTGATCCACCTGTACGCCGTGGGCTACATGCACGGCGATCCGAAGTTCTCCAAGTTCTTCCTGTACCTCAATCTCTTCGTGTTCTCGATGCTCATGCTGGTCATGGGCGAGAACCTGCTGGTCACCTTCCTCGGTTGGGAGGGTGTGGGTACGTGTTCCTACTTCCTGATTTCGTTCTGGCACACGCGCGAGAGCGCGGCCACCGCCGGCAAGAAGGCGTTCGTCACGAATCGCGTCGGCGACTGGGGAGTCATGATGGGCATGTTCCTCGCCTTCGGCGCGGCCGGAACCCTGTCGTACGAGGGCATCAATCATGCGGCCGAGAACGGGGCCATCTCCGGAGTCACCGCGACGGCGATCGCCCTCATGCTGTTCGTGGGCGCGTGCGGAAAGAGCGCCCAGTTGCCGTTGTACATCTGGTTGCCCGACGCCATGGAGGGCCCGACCCCGGTGTCGGCACTCATCCACGCCGCGACGATGGTGACGGCCGGTGTGTTCCTGATGACGCGCGTCAATCCGGTCATCGAGATCGCCTACGACTGGGCCCCGACCATCATCGCGATCGTCGGAGTGGCCACCGCTCTCTTCGCGGCCACGATCGCGGTGGCCCAAACCGACATCAAGAAGGTTCTGGCCTACTCGACCGTGAGCCAGCTCGGCTTCATGTTCCTCGCCGTCGGTTCGGGCGCCTACGTGGCGGCGATCTTCCACATGGTCACCCACGCGTTCTTCAAGGCGCTTCTGTTCCTCGGATCCGGATCGGTGATCCACGGCATGCATCACGAGCAGGACATGCGCAGGATGGGCGGTCTGCGTCTCCTGATGCCGGTGACCGCGCTCACCTTCATCGTCGGATGGTTGGCCATCGCCGGAGTCCCGCCGTTCGCCGGATTCTGGAGCAAGGACGAGATCCTTCTGTACGCCTTCGCCAAGAGCCCGATTCTTTACGCCGTGGGTCTGGTCACGGCACTCCTGACCGCGTACTACATGACGCGTCAGGTGATCATGGTGTTCTTCGGCGAGGCGCGATGGAAGGACCGCAGCGAGGAGCACGGGGCGCACGGTGATTTCCATCCTCACGAGAGCCCGGTCACGATGTTGGCTCCGTTGGTGGTGTTGGCCGGTCTGTCGATCGTGGGCGGCGGTCTGCAGTTGCCCTTCAGCAAGGATCTCCACTTCCTCGAACACTGGCTCGAGCCGGTCATCGAGTTCGGTGAGGCCGACATCAAGAAGACCTGGGCCTACGACAACAAGTATCTGCTCCTGTTGGTGGCCGTGGTCGTCGCGGCTGCCGGTATCGCGGCCTCGGTCGCGGTGTACGCAAAGAAGAAGATGGCACCCATCGAACCGACGCTCCTGGCCGACGGTTGGAGATACGACTCGTCGATCAGTCGCTTCATGGGCGGCCCCGGACGCAAGGCTTTCGACGGGGTGGCGTGGGCCGACCGCACCATCGTCGACGGCGCGGTGAACGGAACCGGACGTCTCGTTCAGGTGGCGGGCGAGGTTCTCCGCAAGAGCCAGACCGGCGCGGTCCGCAACTACGCGGCCGCGGTCGGGGTGGGCGTGGTTCTCCTCCTGCTGTGGTTCTTCCTGCGAGGGGTGGTGTTCTGATGTCGCTGATGGCCGCGGGAACCGGCGAGGCGCTGTCGTTCCCGATCCTCACCTCGCTCGTCCTGGTGCCGCTCATCGGTTCGGTGCTGACGGCCGTCGGGATTCGTCGTCGCCCCGAACTCACCAAACTCGTCGCCCTCGTCAGTTCGGTGACCACGGCCGGTTTGGCCGTGTGGTTGCTGGCTTCGTTCGAGACCGGAGACGCCGGATTCCAGTTCGTGTCGCAACACACGTGGATCGAGGCCTGGGGAACCGGTTGGCATCTCGGAGTCGACGGCATTTCGCTCTTCCTCGTCGTGCTCACCGGGGTTCTGTTCCCGCTCGTGATCGTCGGCTGCGACCCGCACCACGACGAGAAGCCCTATCTGGCGTGGCTCCTCTTGCTCGAGGCCGGTGTGATGGGCTCGTTCCTCAGTCTCGATCTGGTTCTGTTCTTCTTGTTCTTCGAGATCGTGCTCGTTCCGATGTACTTCCTCATCGGCGGTTGGGGCTACGACCAGCGCATCAACGCGGCGACCAAGTTCTTCCTGTACACCATGGTCGGTTCGGCGTTCATGTTGGTGGGCATCGTCACCACTGCTCTGCTCGCCCGTGAAGCCACCGGTGGTGTGACCTTCGATCTGGTTCGAATCGCCGAGAACGCCGACTTCGCGGCGAGTAGCGGTCGATGGCTCTTCTTCGCGTTCGCAATCGCCTTCGCGGTGAAGGTACCACTCTTCCCGTTGCACACCTGGCTGCCCGATGCCCACACCCAAGCGCCGACCGCCGGCTCGGTGATCCTGGCCGGCGTGTTGCTGAAGCTCGGCACCTACGGATTGCTGCGCTTCGGCGTCTACTTGTTCCCCGAGGCCGCCGTGTGGAGCCGCGAGATCTTCCTGACGCTCGCGGTCATCGGAATCCTGTGGGGCGCGACCGCGGCGACCATGCAAACCGACCTGAAGCGACTGGTCGCCTATTCGTCGGTCGCACACCTCGGCTTCATCGTGCTCGGCACCTTCGCGTTCACCTCGGAAGCGGTGGGCGGTGGTGTGATGCAGATGGTGAACCACGGTGTCTCGACTGGCGCGTTGTTCCTTCTGGTCGGCATGATCTACGAGCGTCGCCACACGAGGGCGATCGCCGAACTGAAGGGACTCCAGAAGGTCGCACCGATCTTCGCGGCGGTGTTCATGGTGGTGATGCTGTCGAGCATCGGAGTGCCGGGGCTCAACGGTTTCGTGGGCGAATTCCTCGTTCTGATCGGTGGCTTCTCGACCGCCCGTTGGTGGGTCGTGATCGCCGCCACCGGAGTCATCCTCGCCGCGCTCTATCTGCTGTGGGCCTACCAGCGCGTCTTCCACGGAGAACCCGACGAGGCGAACTCGTCGTTCCGCGAGCTTCGACTTCGCGAGGGCATGGTGCTCCTGCCCTTCATCGCCCTCATCGTCTTCACCGGCGTGTATCCGAAGCCCATGCTCGACCGCATCGAGCCGAGCGTGAAGGTGCTCCTCGAGCGGGTCGAGGACCGGACCGGATTCGCGGCTCCGGGGCATGACGGCGGACACGGCGAGTCCGAGGAATCGCACTCGACCGAGGGTGAGGGCTGATGGAACCGATCATCTATCCGTCGATCGACTGGTTGGCGATCACCCCTCTCATCATCCTGCTCGGCGGAATGCTGGTTCTGCTGGTGGTCGGAGCACTCACCAAGCCCTGGCCGCGCGCCTGGTACGCCTGGTCCCACCTCGAGGTGGCCGTGGCCGCGCTGGTGATCGAAATGATTCTCTGGAACCGGGTGGGGCACGAGGGTCCGGTGACCATCATCAACGACGCCCTGTCGATCGATCGTTTCGCGCTCTTCGTGTGGATCGGTGTCACGATCGCTCTCGGTCTGGTGTCGCTCGCCACCGCGGATTATCTCCGACGCGAGGAGTTGGACGGTCCCGAGACCTACGCCTTGTACGTGTGCGCCACGATCGGTGCGATGGTGATGGCGGCCGCCAACGATCTGGTGGTTCTGTTCCTCGGCCTCGAAATCCTCTCGATCGCTCTCTACGTCCTGGCCGCCAGTCACCGTCGCCGCGTGCAGAGCCAGGAGAGCGGACTCAAGTACTTCGTGCTCGGAGGATTCGCGTCCGCCTTCCTCCTGTACGGCATCGCCATGCTGTACGGAGCAACCGGCACCACCAACATCTCGCGGATGGGCGCCTACCTCTCGGATCGGGTGTTCCTCGACGGGGACGACGCGATGCTCCTCGCGGGCGTGGCGCTGCTGATGGTGGGTCTCGCGTTCAAGGTCGCCGCCGTGCCGTTCCACTTCTGGACACCGGACGTGTATCAGGGTGCGCCCACTCCGGTCACCTCGTTCATGGCCTCGGTGGGCAAGTTCGCGGCCTTCGCGGCGATGTTGCGCATCCTCGTCACCGCTCTACCCACCCGCGCCGAGGACTGGCGCCCGGTGGTGTGGGTGTTGGCGATCCTGTCGGTCGTCGTGGGTTCGGTGCTCGCGGTGGTTCAGAGCGACGTCAAGCGCATGCTGGCCTACTCGTCGATCAGCCACGCCGGCTTCATCCTGATCGGGGTCGAGGCCGCCGGTCATCAAGGAGACGTCGACGGTCTGCCCTCGTCGTTGTCGTATCTCGTGATCTACTCGGTGCTGGTGGTGGGAACCTTCACGGTCACCGGACTGGTCACCCGCACCGGCGACGCGTCGTCGTCGCTGTCGTCGTTCCGAGGTCTCGCCAAGGAGCATCCGCTGCTGGCGCTGGCGATGACGGTGTTCCTGCTGGCGCAGGCCGGAATGCCGGTGACCTCGGGCTTCGTCGCCAAGTTCGGCGTGATCCAAGCGGCGGCCGAGAACGAGAGTTATGCCGTGGCCGTGGTGGCCATGCTGGCCTCGGTGATCGCCGCCGTCCTCTACCTGCGGATCATCATCAGCATGTGGTTGGCCGACGCCGAGTCGGGTGACGAGGCCCGCGAGAAGGTCGGTGTTCCGTGGACCGCCGCCGTCGTCGTGACGATCGCCGTGGCGTTCACGTTGTTCGCCGGGGTGTTCCCGGGCTGGCTGATCGAGGCCGCCCGTGACGCGCTCGCGTTGGCCGGCTGATCCGAGACCCGTACGGATCCACACCGATTCGCGCCATCGCGTCGGTGCGCGTCACCCGCATGAGATGATGCTCTGGTGCTGACTCCTCCCGAGTATCTGTCGCCGTCGTCCATCAACACCTATCGCGACTGCCCGCAGAAGTTCAAGTTCTCGCGCATCGATCGCATCTCCGAGCCACCCACGTGGTTCACGCACCTCGGAACCTTCGTGCACGAGGTGCTCGAGCACCTCTACCAACTCGACGCAGCCGAGCGCACCATCGAAACCATCAAGGTGCTGGCTCGTCAACGGTGGGAGGCGAGTGGTTGGGAGGCCCACGTGCAGCAGCTCGAGAAGCCGCAGGGCACCATTGTCGACTTCAAGAAGCAGGCCTTCGTCTGCATGGAGAATCTCTGGAAGGTCGAGGACCCCACCGTCACCGAACTGATGGGAATGGAGCACGAAGTCGTGGCCGACGTCGACGGGGTCACCTTGAAGGGTTTCATCGATCGGTTCCACGTCGACGAGTCGAACGGTCTCTTCGTGATCGGCGACTACAAGACCGGCAAGGTGAAGGATCGTCGGTACAACACCGAGGACGAGATCTTCTTCCAGTTGATGGCCTACGCGCTGATGCTGCAGGAGGTCGAGCAAGAGGAGACATCGAGGGTCGAGTTGTTGTACCTGAAGACCGGTGTCCGCGACGCGATTCCCGTCACGCCCGTGAAGTTGGCCATCGCCCGCGGGACGATCGTCGAGACCAAGGAAGGCGTCGACGACGCCTGCGCCAAGGGCGAGTTCGCGTGCAACGTCACCAAACTCTGCGACTGGTGCTATTTCAAGCCGCAGTGCCCGGCCCACCAGTGACGGTCAGCGGCCACCGGTCGCGACGTCGATGAGGGCGTCGAAGAGGCGTTGCTGCTCCGGATCGTCGTCGGCGGAGTCCTCCGGGTGCCACTGAACCCCCACCATCCATCGGAGTTCGGGGACCTCGACGGCCTCCACGACGCCGTCGTCGGAGCGACCGGTGACGACCAATCCATCACCGAGTCGTTCGATGGCCTGATGGTGGAACGAATGACATCGTTCCGGTCGATCGGTTCGCATGGCGACCGCCGCGCGCGACTCGGGCTCGAGCGTGACGGGGTGGAGGATCTTGCGGTGTCCGTCGATGTGTTGGGCCAGTGTTCCCCCGAGGGCGACGTTCACGATCTGGGCACCACGGCAGATCGCCAGGGTGGGTGTGTCGCGATCGACGAGGTGCTGGATCGCGGCCAACTCCACTTCGTCGTGCTCGACGTCGAGTCCGTACACGTGCTCCGACCGGATCTCCTGTCCGTAGTGCGCGGGATCGATGTCACCCCCACCGTGCAGGACGACCGCGTCGCATCGTCCGATCGACTCGCCCAGTCGGTCGACGATCGACGACAGCGGAGGTAGCACGAGCGGAATTCCACCGGCGCGGACGATCGATTCGGAGTACCGCCGACCGGCCCCGTGCCCAGCGGTGCGGAGACCGCGCCCGGTCGTGACGGGATCGATGTTCCGGCCGATCATCAACACGAGAGGACGAGTCACGGATTCATTGTGCCAGCAGTCGTCGCGGTGCGTCATGATGACGTCGTGACCTCTCTTTTCGATCCGGTTTCGTTCTCGCGGGGACCGAGCATGGGCAACCGCTTCATGCTCGCCCCGCTGACCAACCAGCAGAGCCACGACGACGGCACGCTGTCGGACGACGAGATGAAGTGGCTGGTGATGCGGGCCGCGGGCGGCTTCGGTCTCGTGATGACCTGCGCCGCCCACGTGCAGAAGCGCGGCCGGGGATTCTCGGGCCAACTCGCCACCTTCGGCGACGAGCACGTGGCCGGACTCTCCCGTCTGGCGACGGCGATCCGCGGTCACGGAAGCGTGGTGGTGTGCCAGTTGCACCACGCCGGACGTCGCGCTCCCGCCGACCTCATCGGCGAGCAGCCGGTGTGTCCGTCCGACGACCCCTCGACCGGGGCCCGCGGTCTCGACGCCGACGAGGTCGAGGAACTGATCGCCGATTTCGTGGCCGCCGCCGTGCGTTGCGACCGGGCCGGCTTCGACGGAGTGGAACTGCACGGCGCCCACGACTACCTGATCTGCCAGTTCCTGTCGGCCGAAACCAATCGGCGCGACGATCGATACGGGGGTTCGTTGGAGAACCGCGCGCGACTGCTCCTCTCCATCGTGCGCGGTGTTCGCGAGCACTGCCGGTCCGACTTCGGTCTTTCGGTTCGGCTCTCGCCGGAACGATTCGGGATGTCGACGACCGAGGTCTGCGAGATCTTCGACATGTTGGTCGACGAGGGAGTCGAGTTCGTCGACATGTCGCTGTGGGACGTCTTCAAGGAGCCGGTGGATCCGGCCCACGCGGGACGACGTCTGATCGATGTCTTCGCCGAACGCGAGCGACGAACCACTCGACTCGCCGTGGCCGGAAAGATCTACTCGACCGACGATGCTCGTCGGGCGATCGACGCCGGTGCGGACATGGTCGTGATCGGTCGAGGCGCGATCCTGCACCACGACTTTCCGCGTCGTGCGGTCGACCCCGGATTCGTGATGCGCGATCTGCCGGTCAGCGTCGAGCAACTTCGCGACGAGGGTCTCTCCGACCTGTTCATCGGTTACATGCGCAATTGGAAGGGTTTCGTCGCCGATCCGACCGATCCGACCGATCAGACATTGACGTCGTAGCCCGCCGCACGAACGGCGTCGGCGACGCTCTCGGCGTGATCGGGACCGCGCACCTCGAGCACGACGTTGACGCCGGTCTCGCGCACGTGAAGATCGACTCCCTCGCGTACGTGTTCGATGTCGATCACGCTGGCACCGGCTTCGGCGAAGATTCCGAGCAGACGGGCCAGTCCACCCGGTCGATCGCTCACGCGCACGAACAGGATCAGGCGGCGACCGGCCTGGGTCTCGTGACGCCGGATGAGGCCGGGCACCACCCCGAGGTCGACGTTGCCTCCGGACAGCACGATGCACGTGGTTCCGGTGCGGGACGGGGCGACGCGCTCGGCGAGCAGAGCCGCCACGCCGACCGCTCCCGCTCCCTCCACGTAGAGCTTCGATCGTTCCATCAGTAGCACCATGGAGTCGGCGACGGCATCCTCGTCGACCACCACGACGTCGTCCAACCAGTCGACGACGATTGGTTGGGTCACCTGGCCCGGGCGCTTCACGGCGATGCCGTCGGCGAGGGTGATCACCGGCCCGGAGGGGACCGTGCCGTTGGCGTAGGGCGCACAGGCTTCGACCTGCACGCCGATCACCTTGATGGACGGATCGTGTCGCTTCACGGCCAGGGCGACACCACCGGCGAGCCCGCCACCGCCGAGTGGTACCAGCACTCGCTTCAGGTTCGGGAGGTCGGCGAGCAGTTCGAGACCCAGGGTGGCCTGACCCGACACCACCGTCGGGTCGTCGTACGGATGGCAGAAGGCCATGCCCGATTCGTGGGCCCGGGCCTGAGCCGCCGCCACCGCCTCGTCGAGCGAGTCTCCGCCTTCGATCACGGTTGCGCCGTACCCGCGGCAGGCCGCCATCTTGGCGATCGGTGCGTTCTGGGGCACGAAGATCTCGCACGGAACTCCGTGGTGGCGGGCGGCGAAGGCCAGAGCCTGCGCGTGGTTCCCGGCGCTGCCCGCCGTGACACCCCGTCCCGCCGCGTCACCCAGCGAAGCGATCTTGGCCATCGCCCCGCGGATCTTGAAACTGCCGGTGCGTTGGAGGTTTTCGGCTTTCAACACCACGTCGCCACCGGTGCGTTCGGAGAGGGCGGCCGACGAGGTGACGGGGGTGTGCTTGACGACCCCGACCCCGGCCGCCCGCGCGAGGCCGATGGTCTCGGCGGTGATCGACGCCCCCGCGCTCGTGCCGTCCATGCGCGGGTCACGGTACCGGACCTAGGGTGGAGACTCGTGCGTGCCCTCCTCGTCGCCAATTCGGTGGATGCCGATCCCGGGTTCGTGGGCGAGCGTTTCCGCCACCACGGCTTCGCGTTCTCCGAGTGCCATCGCGAACGAGCGCGGGAATGGCCCGACGCCCACGGAGTCGATCTCGTGGTTCTGCTCGGATCCGAATGGAGCGTCTACTGGGACGACGTGTCCGAGCCGGTGGCCGCCGAGGCCGACCTGATCCGCTGGGCCCACGAGCACGGGGTCCCGCTGTTCGGAATCTGCTTCGGTTCCCAGATGATCGCCCACGCCCTGGGAGGTTCGGTGTCGCGCGCGTCCCGCCCCGAGGTGGGGTGGCATCGAGTCGAGACCGACGAGCCCGAGGCGGTTCCGGCCGGACCGTGGATGCAGTGGCACTTCGACGTCTTCTCGGTGCCGCCCGGATTCCGGGAGATCGCCCGCAGTGCCTCGGGTCCGCAGGCCATCGTTCACAAGCGCACGTTCGCCACCCAGTTCCACCCCGAGGCCACCGAGACCATGCTCGATCGGTGGACGACCGGTGACCCGGGAGATCTCCTTCGGCTGGGTCTCGATCGCGAACACTTGATGGCCGAGACGCGGGCGACGACGGAGGTGTCCCGGCCGGCGTGCGAGGGTCTGGTCGACTGGTTCCTCGAGGCGGTCGCCGGGGCCTGACCGGACCCCGACGGGGGTCACACGCTGGAGAGAAGTTGGGGTCGCCGAAGCCCTGCGTAGTAGCGTGCGACCGATGTCCGACTTCCTCCGGTCCTACCTCACCGTGTTCTGGTTCGGGCTGATCGCCGTGCTCTTGGCCTCGTTGTTGCTGGGGATCGGCGCCCTCATTCGGCCGGTCCGACCCACCCGCGAAAAGCTCCTGACCTACGAGAGCGGCGTCGACCCGGTGGGTGAGGGCTGGTCGCAGAGCCAGATTCGTTACTACGTCTTCGCCCTCCTCTTCGTCATCTTCGACGTGGAGGCGGTCTTCATCTTCCCGTGGGCCACCCAACTCGAGCGATACGGCACGTTCGGCCTCGTCGAAATGGGTGTTTTCGTGGGCGTACTTCTCCTCGGTCTCGTCTACGCGTGGCGCAAGGGCGTCCTGCGCTGGGTGTGACGGGGGAGCGATCACAAGGAGCTTCATGGGTCTGGTCGACCGCGGGCGGTTGCCGAAGCCGCTCAACTCACTTCTGAATCTCGGGCGTTCGTACAGCCTCTGGGTGTACCAGTGGGGCCTCGCCTGCTGCGCCATCGAGATGGGCGCGGCGTTCGGCTCGCCCCGTTACGACGTGATGCGTCTCGGCGTCATCCCGCTGCCGGCGAGCCCGCGTCAGGCCGACCTCGTCGTGATCTCCGGAACGGTCACCGACAAGATGGCGCCGGCGGTCAAGCGTCTCTACGAGCAGATGCCCGACCCGAAGTACGTGATCTCGATGGGATCGTGCGCGAACTGCGGCGGCCCGTACTGGGACAGTTACTCGGTCACCAAGGGTGTCGATCAGATCATTCCCGTCGACGTGTACGTGCCCGGATGTCCGCCTCGTCCCGAGGCCCTGCTCGAGGGCGTGGTGCTCCTGCAGCAACACATCCGCAACGAGGACATGGGTGCCCGGTGGCGCGGCGAAGGAAGCAAGCCGATCGTCGTCGGCCAGAAGCCCGGACGCGAGAAGTCCGGACGATCCAACGAGGTCGGTGAGCCCAGTGTCGTCTGACGCTCCCGTCGCCGAGATACCCGGGGATCTGCTCCGCGAGGGCATCGTCGACGGTCTTCGCGCGCACCTCGGCGAGGCGTTGCTCGACAGTCTGGTGAAGCCCGGGGACGACGTGTGGGTGCGCGTTCGCACCGATGCGTGGCGCGAGGCGGCCCGGGTCCTTCGCCACGAGATGGGCTTCGACTACTTCTGTTTCGTGTCGGCCGTCGACTGGATGCCGTCCCCGTACGGCAAGGGCGAGGACGATCCCACCGAACCGACTCCCGAGCGCGACGACACGATTCGTCAGGGTTACGCCGGAGGCGAGACGCGCCTGCAGATGCTGGCCCGTGTCACGAGCAGCACCCGACACGTGGGTGTGAACGTGAAGTGCGACGTGTCGGACGAGACACCGGTGGTGGAGTCCTGGATCCCCGTGTACGCCGGTGCCAACTGGCACGAACGCGAGACCCACGAGATGTTCGGCATCGGATTCGCCGGTCACCCGGATCTCCGGAACATCTACCTCCCCACCGAGTTCGAGGGACATCCCCTCCGCAAGGATTACCCGCTGCTCGCCCGCATGGTGAAGCCGTGGCCCGGCATCGTCGATGTCGAGCCGTTGCCGGGCGGGGACGACGAGGAAGGCGACGCCGAATGACGTCCACCGAATCGCTCATCGATCGCCGTCAGATGGCGTACATCGCGGCCCAGGCCTCCGATGCCCGACTGAACGTCGAACTCGAGACCGAGGGCATGACCCTCAACATCGGACCGCAGCACCCGGCCACCCATGGCACGTTGCGCATCATCGCCCGTCTGGACGGTGAGCAGGTGGTGTGGGCCGAGCCCTCGTGCGGTTACATGCATCGGGGATACGAGAAGCTCACCGAGGTGCGCACCTACCCGCAGGTGACGGCGCTCGTCAACCGCATCGACTGGTTGGGCAGTTTCGCCAACGAGGTGCCCTTCATCCTGGCCGCCGAGAAGTTGATGGGCATCGAGGCCCCTCCGCGGGCTCAGCACATTCGCACGATCCTGTTCGAGTTGTCCCGCATCGCCAACGTGTCGCTGTTCCTCGGCGATCTCGGGGTGCAGTTGGGTGCCATCACTCCGGTCTTCATGGCCTTCCGCGATCGCGAGTACGTCCTCAACCTCATCGAAGGCGCGACGGGCGGGCGTTTCCATCCCAACTTCGACCGCATCGGTGGCCTGAAGGACGACCTGCCGGCCGGCTTCGTCGACGAGACCCGAGCGGTGATGAAGAAGTTGCGAAACTTCTGCGACGAGATCGAGAACCTCCTGTTCGGCAACGAGATCTTCCAGAGTCGCACCCGTGGGATCGGCGTCATCCCGAAGGACGTCGCTCTGCAGTACGGGCTCTCCGGCGCCAATCTGCGCGCCAGCGGCGTCGACTGGGATCTACGACGCGATCAGTCCCTGCCGATGGCCTGGAACAAGGCCGATTGGAAGGTCTGGACGCACCCGGACGGCGATTCGTTCGCTCGCTGCTGGGTGCGGTTGCAGGAGGTGCGCGAGAGCACGCGCATCGTCGACCAGTTGCTCGAATCCATCCCCTCCGGTCCGATCATGGCCAAGGTGCCCCGCATCATCAAGGTGCCCGAGGGTGAGGCGTGGGTGTCGACCGAGAATCCGCTCGGCGAGATGGGTTACTACGTGGTCAGCAAGGGCGACCTCGGTCCCTTCCGCACCAAGATCCGCTCGGCGAGTTTCAACAACATCTCGATCGTTCCGTGGTTGTTGAAGGGTGTCTACGTTCCCGACATCGTCACGATCCTCGCGTCGCTCTACTTCATCCTCGGAGACATCGACCGATGACCGCGTTGCTCGCCAGCGATCTTCCCTACTGGGCGCAGTCGTTGCTCCGCGTGCTGGGTGGTGTCGTCGCGGTCCTGCTGCCGGCGGGCACGATCGTGTACGTCTTTCTGTTCAAGATGATGTCGTTCATGCAGAGTCGCCTCGGACCGATGGAGGCCGGCCCCTACGGTTCCATGCAGCTGTTCGCCGAGGTGGGCAAGTGGTTGCAGAAGGAGGACATCACTCCGGAGCGCGCCGATCGATTCATCTTCCGTATCGCGCCCTTGGTGGTGCTCACGAGCACGTTCCTCCTGGTCGCCGTCGTTCCGTTCGGACCCGATGCCTGGTTCACCAACTTCGAGGCTGGTGTGTTCTACATGCTCGCCGTGTCGTCGGTCAGCGTGCTCGGAATCCTGATCGCCGGTTGGGCCAGTGCCAACAAGTACTCGCTCCTCGGGGGCTTGCGCGCGGCCGGCCAGTTGATCGCCTACGAGTTGCCGATGGTGCTGGCGGTGGTCGGCGTCATCATCCAGGCCGGCACCATGAACCTGCAGGGCATCGTGCTCGCCCAGAACACGGGTGAGATCTTCGGTTGGAACGGACTCGGCAATCCGTACGTGCTCACCCAGTTCGTGGGTTTCGTGATCTTCATGATCGCGGTGCAGGCCGAACTCACCCAGACACCGTTCGACATGCCGATCGCCGAATCCGAGTTGGTGTCGGGCTACATGACCGAGTACTCCGGCTTCCGGTTCCTGACCTTCTTCATCGCCGAGTTCGCCACGGCCGGAGTCTTCGCCCTGATCGCCTCGGTGCTGTTCCTCGGTGGATGGGGCATTCCTTTCGCCTGGTTCGGCTGGGAGGGCCTCGACGACGTTGACAACTGGATGAACGTGGTGGGTCCGCTCATCATGGTCACCAAGATGATGCTGTTGTCGTTCATCATCATGTGGGTTCGGTTCTCGTACCCTCGTTTCCGGGAGGACCAGCTGCAGCGCTTCGCCTGGAAGGTTCTCGTTCCCGTCTCGCTCGTCAACATCATGTTCACGGCGATCCTGAAGGTGGCTTTCTGATGCCCAAGCTTCCCGGTCTCATCAAGGGTCTCGGCGTCACGCTGAACACGCTGGCCCGCACCACCACCCAGGGTTCGAACACGGTTCAGTACCCCCGCGAGAAGGAGGCCCCGCCGGTCCGGGCCCGTGGCGTCATCGCGCTGCGCGAGGACAACTGCACCTCGTGCATGCTCTGCGCGCGTTCGTGTCCCGACTGGTGCATCTACATCGAGGGACACAAGGAACTCGCTCCTCCCCGCCGTGCCGGAGGAAAGCCTCGTCAGGTGAACAAGCTCGATCGTTTCGACATCGACTACGCGCTCTGCATGTACTGCGGTATCTGCGTCGAGGTTTGCCCATTCGACGCGTTGTTCTGGAGCCCCGAGTACGAGTACAGCGAACCTCGCATCGCCGACCTGTTGCACGACAAGGACAAGCTCGGCGAGTGGATGGAGACGGTTCCCGAGGCGCCGGCGCTGGAGGTCGGGGCCGAGAAGAAGGGCAAGAAGTGATGCTGGCCGCCGACCTCTTGGTGGCCCAGAACATCGGCTTCGGGATCATGGCCTTGCTCATGGTGATCGGAGCCCTTCGCGTGGTGACGGTCAACAACGTCGTCCATGCCGCGTTGTGGTTGGTGGTCGTGCTGTCCGGAGCGGCCGCCCAGTACCTCCTGCTGTCGGCCGAGTTCGTCGCCATCACGCAGGTGCTCGTGTACGTCGGGGCGGTGATGGTGTTGTTCCTGTTCGGAACCATGCTCACGCGGGCTCGCATCGGCGCCGAGTCGGATCTCAACAACAAGAACTGGGCCATCGGAGTTCCGGTGTCGCTGGTGCTGCTCGGTGTGCTCGCCTGGGTGTTGATCGACGGGTTCGGCGACGACCGACTGCCGGATCCCGACGAGATGGGCCAGGTACCGGTGCAGGTGCTGAGCGACGACATCTTCGGCCCCTACCTGCTGCCCTTCTGGGCGCTCTCGTTCGTACTCCTCATCGCCGTCATCGGCGCCATCGTTCTGGCGCGGAAGGACTGAGAGGCCACCATGCTCACCGTTCAGTTCCTCCTGCTCGCCGCCGTGCTCTTCTGCATCGGGGTGTACGGAGTCATCGCCCGCAAGAACGCGGTGATGGTTCTCATGTCGATCGAACTCATCCTCAACGCGGTGAACCTGAACCTCCTGGCGTTCTCGGCGCGCCTGGGTTCCATCGACGGGAACACCTTCGCGCTGTATGTCATCGCGGTCGCGGCGGCCGAGGTGGGGGTCGGTCTGGCGATGGTGCTTCTGATTTACCGCAACCGACGCTCGATCGCGTTGGACGAGCTCTCCGAGATGAAGGGCTGATCGATGCCGACCGCCGAAACCACTCGCGCCGCCGCGCACTCGGCCGGTTGGTTCCTCGAGAACGCCTGGATCATTCCCATCGTTCCGGCCGTTGCGTTCGCCCTCATCATCTTCTTCGGCAAGCGACTGCCGATGAAGGGGAGCGAACTCGGAGTCGCGTCCATGGTCGCGTCGCTCGTGCTGTCGGCCGGTGCCGCCTGGCAGTGGATGAACCGCGTCGACGACGCCTCGAGCGGAGCCGTGAAGGAAGTGGCGAGGATCGCCCGGGCCGAGGGCGGCCAATCGGCATCATTCGTCGGTCCGGTGGTTCGCGAATGGACCTGGTGGCAGAGCGGCGGCCTCGAATTCGGCATCGGTCAGCACATCGACGGACTCGCGGTCACCTTGCTACTGGTGGTCGCGTTCATTTCGACGCTCGTGCAGATCTACTCGCTCGAGTATCTGCGCGGGGATCGCCGCTACACCCACTTCTTCGCGGCGCTCACCTTGTTCTCGGCTGGCATGTTGAGCATGGTGCTGGCGCCGAACATGGTGCAGTTGATCCTCGGCTGGGAGATCATGGGTCTCTGCTCGTTCATGCTGATCGGTCACTGGTGGGAGGATCAGGCCAACGCCCGGGCCGCCCTGAAGGCCTTCTTCACGGTGCGCGTCGGCGACGTCGGCCTGCTGGTCGGCACCGGGATCCTGTTCTTCTCGGCCAATGCGTGGACCCAGGCCAACCTCGGCGTCTCGGGATTCAACATCAGCGGCATCTCGGCCTGGGCTCTCTCGGGAGAGGCCGGCAAGAGTGCGCTCACGTGGGGAGCGGTCGCGTTGTTCGTGGCCTGCATCGGCAAGTCCGGTCAGTTCCCGCTGCACACGTGGCTGCCCGACGCCATGGCCGGACCGACGCCGGTCAGTTCGCTTCTTCACTCGAGCACCATGGTGGTGGCGGGTGTGTTCCTCGTGGCGCGTCTCTACCCGGTGTTCTGGGAGGGGCTCGGCATCACCGAGAATTCCGTGAACTTCATCGTCGTGATCGGCGGCGTCACCATCGTGATCGCGGCCTTGTTGGCCTTCGTGCAGCACGACATCAAGAAGGTGCTCGCGTACTCGACGGTGTCGCAGCTCGGCTACATGATGATGGGACTGGGCGCCGGGGCCTGGTTGCCGGCCGTGTTCCACATCTTCACCCACGCCTTCTTCAAGGCGTGTTTGTTCCTCTCGGCCGGTTCGGTGAGTCACTCGGGTTCGCACCATTCGTTCGACATGAAGAAGGACATGGGCGGGCTGGCCAAGAAGATGCCGATCACCGCCACCGCTTGGATCGTGTCGACGTTGGCTCTCGCCGGTGTCTTCCCGCTGGCCGGGTTCTTCTCGAAGGACGAGATCATCGACAACGTGGGACACAACGGCTACCAGGTGTTCATGATCATCGGTCTGAGCGGCGCCTTCCTGACCGCGGCCTACATGACCCGCGCCACCTATCTCACCTTCTTCGGTGAGGCGCGAGGTGCCGCCGCCGGCGTGCACAGTGCCGACGTGCACAGTGCCGACGTGCACAGTGCCGACGTGCACAGTGCCGACGTGCACAGTGCCGACGAGGGCCACGACGCGCACGGATCGCACGACGCGCACGGATCACACGATGCCCACGACTCGCACGCGGCGCACGGTCCGCACGAGTCACCGAAGCTCATCACGATTCCACTCGTGATCCTCGCCGTTCTGGCCATCTTCGCCGGTCTGGCCAACGCCACCCCCTTCGGATCCGATTGGGAACGCTTCAAGAAGTACGTCGAACCGAGTCCGGCCTTCGTGGCGCTCGATGACACCATCGCGACCGGGCCCGGCGAGGCGATCTCGCTGGTCGGAGCCGAGTACGGCGAGGGCGAGGAGAAGGCCGGCTGCGCCTACGAGGTTCCCGAACCGGGTACGGCGTGCTACTTCCCGGCCGTCAGCCACGCCAAGTTCAAGTGGAGCAAGGGACTTCTGTCGTTGGCGATCGTGGCCGCCGGTCTGGTCTCCAGTTGGTTCTTCTGCGTTCAGTACTACACGCGTCGCAATCGACGGCTGGTCGGACTCACGGAGCGCAACGTGGTTCTGCGCGGTGGCTACAAGTTGCTCTGGAACAAGTACTACCTCGACGCCCTGTACGAGAAGGTCATCGTGCGTGTCGTGGCTCACCCGATGGCTCGGGGCGCCTATTGGATCAATCAGAACGTTCTCGATGGCACCGTCAACGCCACCGGCCGTATTTCGCGCCGGATCGCCGGATGGGTGTATCGGAACATCGACCAACGCGTCGTCGACGGCGCGGTGAACGGCTCGGGCGCCGCGGCCCAGGGCGCGGGCGGAGCATTGCGTCCCGTTCAGTCCGGAAAAGTCAATCAGTACGGAGCGCTGCTGTTCGCTGCGGCCGCCATCGGCGCTCTCGTACTCGTGATCATCAACACCTGAGGAGTTGCAAGGCATGGAAGTACTCCGAGACCAGAACTGGCTCCTGACCGTTGGCACGTTCCTGCCGATGGTCGGAGTGCTCGTGATGCTCTTCGTCCCGAAGTCCGAGGAGGAGACGCACAAGGGCATCGCTCTCGTCACCGCGCTCGCGACCCTCGGCGTCGGCATCTACACGCTCACGCAGTTCGACTACGACAACGCGGGAACCCTGCAGTTCTTCGCCGATGCCGAGTGGATCAAGGTGATCTCGTCGAACTACACGATCGGCCTCGACGGGATGAGCCTCCCGCTCTACATCCTCTCGATGATCGTCACGGTTCTGGTGATGGTGTATTCGTGGAACCACATCCCGTCGCCCGGCAATCCGAAGGCCTTCCTGATCCTGATGTTGATCCTGCAGACGGGAATGGCCGGCACCTTCGTCGCCCAGGATCTCATTCTGTTCTTCGTTTTCTTCGAGGTCGTGCTGTTGCCGATGTACTTCATGATCGGCGTGTGGGGCGGCGAGCAGCGTCAGTACGCGTCGCTCAAGTTCTTCCTCTACACGATGTTCGGTTCGGCCCTCATGCTGGTGGCCTTCATCGCCCTCTTCTTCAAGGTTCGCGGAGCTTTGCCGGAGGGCGTGGAAGCATCGTTCTCGATTCCCATGCTCACCGAGTACGGGGGACTGCTGGGACGTTCGGCCCAGATCTGGATCTTCGCCGGCATGTTCATCGGCTTCGCCGTGAAGGTTCCGATGTTCCCCTTCCACACCTGGCTACCCGACGCGCACACCCAGGCTCCCACCCAGGGTTCGGTGATCCTGGCGGCCATCCTGCTGAAGCTCGGCACCTACGGATTCGTCCGAATCGCCATCCCGGTTCTGCCCGAGGCGGCCAAGGAGTGGGCTCCCTGGATCGGTCTGCTGGCGGTCATCGGAATCATCTACGGCGCGTTCGGATGCCTGGCCCAGACCGACATGAAGCGCCTCATCGCCTTCTCGTCGGTGGCGCACATGGGCTTCGTGATGCTCGGCATCTCGACGCTCACTCCAATGGGCTTCAATGCCGCCCTGTTCGGGATGGTCGCCCACGGTCTGATCACCGGAATGCTCTTCTTCGTCGCGGGAAGCGTGAAGGAGCGCTACCACACACTGGAGATCGCGCGGTTGGGCGGAATGCTGAAGCAGTTGCCGCGCTTGGGCTGGATTCTCGGCTTCGCGGCCATGGCGTCTCTCGGTCTGCCCGGACTCGCCGGCTTCTGGGGCGAGTTCCCGGCGATCCTCGCGGCCTACTCGCCGGCCGAGGGTCTGCCGGTGGAGACCTTCCGCACGTTCATGGTGATCGCCGCTCTCGGCACCGTGTTCGCCGCGGCCTACCTGCTCTGGTTGTTCCAACGCACCGCCTTCGGTGAGCCCAAGCCGGAGTTCTCGGGTTCGGGTCACGATTCGCACGGTCACGATTCGCCCGGTCATGATTCGCCCGGTCATGATTCGCACGGTCACGATTCGCCCGGTCACGATTCGCCCGGTCACGATTCGCCCGGTCACGACGATCTGCACGACGTGACCACCCACGAATGGATCGCGTGGACGCCGTTCCTCGTGGCGATCCTGGTTTTCGGCGTCTATCCGCAGTTGATGTTCGAGATCTTCGACCCGGCGGTCGAGGTGGCGCTCCGGGCGTTCGGAGGCTGATCCGTGATCTCGACGATTCTCGCCCAGCTCGGGTCGTGGACCGCCCCGACCATCGACTACCACGCGATCGCGCCCGAGATCGTGTTGGCCGGCGGGATCTGCCTCATCATCCTGGTCGATCTCTTCACGAGCGAATCGCGCAAGTGGATCACCGCCTCGCTGACCGGCTTCGTGCTGTTGGGTGCCCTTCTTCCGGTGGTCACCCTGGCGGTGTCGGACGAGGCGGCGCGTTCGATGTTCGACGGCCGTTACGTGGTGGACGACTTCTCACTCACGCTGAAGGCTCTGTTCCTGCTGGCCGGTTACGTGGTGGTGTTGCTGTCGCAGAACCACGTCGAGGAAGGTGACTACCACCAGGGCGAGTACTACGCCTTGCTCCTCACGTCGATCACCGGAATGGTGATGATGTCGTCGAGCCGGGATCTCGTGAGCATCTTCGTCGCGCTCGAGTTCCTCAGCATTCCGGCCTACATGCTCGCGGCATGGCGCAAGCGCGATCGCAAGAGCAACGAAGCCGGAGTCAAGTACTACCTGCTCGGTGTGTTCGCGTCGGCGGTACTGCTGTACGGGATGAGCCTGCTGTACGGCGTCACCGGATCCACTCTGCTCGCCGACATCGGCGCCGCCGTCACGACCGACGGGGAATTGGGAGGCGTGCACGTTCTCGGCATCGTCTTCGTGATCGTCGGCTTCGCCTTCAAGGTCTCGGCCGTTCCGTTCCACACGTGGGCTCCCGACACCTACGAAGGAGCCCCCGCTCCGATCACCGCCTTCCTCTCGGTGGCCAGCAAGGCCGCCGGTTTCGTGGCTCTGGTGACGGTGATCTACGTGGGCTTCCCCCAGGCCTCGGACGTCTGGCAGCCCTTGCTCTGGGTGCTCGCCGCCGCCTCGATGACCCTCGGCAATCTGGTCGCCTTGCGCCAGACCAACATCGTCCGAATGCTCGCTTATTCGTCGATCAGTCAGGGTGGCTTCATCCTGATGCCCCTCGCGGTGGCCGGAACCGGTGACGCCGCCGAACCGGCTCTGAAGGCGGTCGTCGTCTACCTGTTGGTGTACGCGGCCATGAACCTCGGCATGTTCGCCGTGGTGATCGCGACGGCCCGCACCACTCGTTCGGGGGAGATCTCCAGCTTCGGTGGACTGTTCTCGTACGCACCGGGACTCGGCGTGCTGGCGACCGTTTTCCTCGCGTCGCTCGCCGGAATTCCGCCGCTCGGCGGCTGGATCGCCAAGTTCACCGCGTTCCGCGCGGTGCTCGAGGCCGGGGACGGTTGGGCCTACGGCATCGCCGTGATCGGCGCCGTGAACTCGGTCATCGCCTTCGGCTACTACGGAAACGTGATGCGCGAGATCTGGATGAAGCCTTCACCGCTCGGCGAGACCACCGCGGTGCGGACCCCCGCGTCCCTCGGTGCGGCCTTCGCCATCACGGCGATCGCCACTCTCGTGCTGGGCATCCTCCCCGGATCCATCCTGCGTTTCGGCGACCTCGCCGATCTCGTCGGTGCCTTCGGCGGCTGACGCCGTTCGGTCGGCGATCGCCGAGGCCGGTGGCGCCCTGCGTTTCGATCGGTATCTCGGAGAGATCCTCTACGGTCCGTCGGGCTTCTACACCAATGGTGGCTCCGCGGGACGTCGCGGCGACTTCATCACCTCGCCGGAGGTCGGCCCGCTGTTCGGCGCGGTGTTGGCCCGGGCCATCGAATCGTGGTGGAACGAGGCTGGTCGTCCCGACGACTTCCACCTGTACGAACTCGGTGCCGGCCCCGGAACCTTGGCGCGGTCGCTGCTCGCCACCGAGCCGGCATGGCTCGGGGATGCGTCGCGTTACGTGGCGGTGGAGATCTCGGCGTCGCAACGCGCCCGCCATCCCGATGGAATCACGTCGCTCGCGACGCTGCCCGAGGGTCCACTGACCGGAGTCGTGATCGCCAACGAGTTGCTCGACAACTTGCCGTTTCGACTCCTCGTCTTCGATTCCGGTTGGCGCGAGGCGTGGGTGATCGATTCCGGTGAACCCGCGGAGATTCTGCGACCGATCGAGGATCCACTCCCGATCGCGCTTCCCCCGAACGCGAGTCTCGGTGCGCGCGTTCCATGGCAGGAGGCGGCTGGCGCCCTGCTCGCCGACGTTCGCGATCGGTTGGCGGGTCGTCTCGTGGTGATCGACTACGCCGTCCCGACCACCGCCGAGTTGGCCCGTCGACCCTGGCGCGACTGGTTGCGGACCTACGCCGAGCAGCGCCGGGGAGGGCACTACCTCCGACACTGCGGTGAACAAGACGTCACCAACGATGTCTGTGTCGATCAACTCGTTGCGACGAACGGTGAACCCGATGCGGCGAGGACTCAGGCCCAATTCCTCGCGCGCTGGGGGATCGACGAACTGGTCGACGAGGGTCGACGCGTCTGGGAAGCCGAGGCCGCCCGACCCGGACTGCGCGCGATGCGCATGAGAAGTCGAATCAGCGAAGCCGAGGCCCTCCTCGATCCCGAAGGCCTCGGCTCGTTCCTGGTGTTGGAGTGGCGGGGTCGCCGTGACCTCGCGTGAGGAGCCCTAGTCTTCGCGGGTGATCGTCGTCGACGAATTGACCAAGAAGTACGGCTCGACCACCGCCGTCGAACGACTCTCTTTCACGGTGGCTCCGGGTCGCGTCACCGGGTTCCTCGGTCCCAATGGCTCGGGTAAGAGCACCACCATGCGGTGCATGATCGGACTCGATCGGTCGTCGTCGGGATCGGCACGGTTCGATGGTCGGGCCTACCGCGACCTGGCGAGGCCGTTGACCGAGGTGGGTGCTCTCCTCGATGCGGGAAACGCACATTCCGGTCGTAGTGCTCGCAATCACCTGCGTTGGATCGCGACCAGCAACGGCTTCTCCGCCCGGCGGGTCGACGAAGTCCTCGAGATGGTGGGTCTGCAGCAAGTGGCCAAGAAGCGGGTCGGACAGTTCTCGCTGGGCATGAAGCAACGCCTCGGCATCGCAGCCGTCATGTTGGGCGATCCGCAGGTGGTGATCCTGGACGAGCCGGCCAACGGTCTCGACCCGGAGGGCATCCGATGGATTCGGGAAGTGCTGCGGAACCTCGCCAACCAGGGACGTTCGGTACTCGTGAGCAGTCACCTATTGGCCGAGATGGCGATGATCGCCGACGATCTGGTGGTGATCGGACGCGGTCGTCTCGTCGACCAGTGCACCGTGACCGAGTTCATCGATCGCCATGCGACGAAGTGGGTGACGGTTCGCAGCCCGCAGCTCGACCGTTTGACGGACCTGGTTCGCAACGCGGGTCACCGGGTGGAGTCGTCCGGTGATGCGGCCGACATCCACGGTGTCGAGGCGGCCGCGGTCGGTGAACTCGCGGCGGCGAACGGAATCGTGTTGCACGAGTTGTCCACCCAAACCGGTTCATTGGAGGACGCGTTCCTCGAGGCGACCGCGATGTCGGTGGAGTATCACGGACTGTCGGAGTCGGCGACATGATCGCCACCATCCGTTCTGAATGGATCAAGTTGCGCACGGTGCGCTCGAACGTCACCACGGCCATCGTGGCAATGGTGATTCCCTTGGCGATCTCGCTGCTGTCGGTGACGTTCATGGGAGAGAACAACATCGACTCGGGAACCCTGCCCGGCTTCATCGTCGGATCGGGTTCGGTCGCCGTGTTGCTCATCGGGGTCCTCGGGGTTCTGTGCGTCACGCAGGAGTACTCGCAGGGAACGATTCGCCTCACGCTGGCCGCCACCCCGTCGCGTCCTCGGGTGTATCTGGCCAAGGGAGTCGTGGTCGCGGTGCTCGGTGCCGCGCTCACCGGCCTCGTCATCCTCATCGGCACCGTGGTGGGGTCGGCCATCATCGACGCTCGCGACGTCCCCGAGCTCGTCTCCAATCCGGATGCCGCCCCGGCGTTCCTGGCGATGATCTTGATGGGTGCGGTGGTGGCCTTGCTCGGAATGGCGATCGGCGCTCTCACGCGCAATCCGCCGAGTGCCATCACCACCCTCGTGCTGTGGCCGTTGTTGGTGGAAGGAATCGTGGGCGGACTCCTCAGTTTGGCCTTCGTCGACGACGTCGCCCGTTGGATGCCCTTTCAGAGCGGACTGAACTCGATGTTCCTCGAGCTGCCCGAGGATGGATTCGGGCGGTGGGGCTCACTGGGATACTTCGCGGCGTGGGTGCTGTTCGTTTCGCTGATGGCCGAGCGAAGCCTGAAGCGTCGCGACGCCTAAAGTTCTGTCGTCAACACGTCGCGACGGGTGTCAAAGGGGGAGTCATGGCCGGTGAAGGAAACAACATCGACGATCTGCTGTTGGAGAACCGCAAGTTCCCGCCGCCCGCCGACTTCCAGGAGAACGCTTTGGTGGCCGGCACCTTCCTGTACGACGAGGCCCATGCCGACGATGAGGGTTTCTGGGCCCGACAGGCCGCCGAGTTGTTGCACTGGGACACGGACTGGCACACCATCTGCGAGTGGAACCTGCCGTACGCGAAGTGGTTCGTCGGCGGAGAACTGAACGTGTCGTACAACTGTCTCGACCGTCACGTGTTGGCCGGTCGAGGCGACAAGGTGGCCATTCACTGGGAGGGCGAACCGGGCGACACCCGGACGATCACCTACGCGCAGTTGCTCGACGAGACGAAGAAGTTCGCCAACGTCCTGAAGTCGCTCGGCGTCACCAAGGGCGATCGCGTGAACATCTATCTGCCCATGATCCCCGAAGCCGCGGTCGCCATGTTGGCGTGCGCACGCATCGGCGCCGCCCACAGCGTGGTATTCGGTGGTTTTTCGTCGCAGGCGTTGGCCGATCGCATCAACGATGCCTCGGCCAAGGTGCTCATCACCGCCGACGGCGGATATCGCCGAGGTGAGGTGTTCGCGTTGAAGCCCGCCGCCGACGAGGCACTGGCCGCGACTCCGACCATTGAACACGTCGTGGTCGTGAAGCGTGGCGGTAACGACGTGAATATGGTCGAGGGTCGCGATCACTGGTATCACGACCTCATGGCCGAAGCCTCGCTCGACTGCCCGGCCGAGCCGATGGACAGCGAGCGGTTGCTCTTCTTGTTGTACACCTCGGGCACCACCGGCAAGCCCAAGGGCATCATGCACACCACCGGTGGTTACCTCACGCACGTCACGTACACGCACAAGTACGTCTTCGATCTGCATCCCGACACCGACGTGTACTGGTGCACGGCCGACGTTGGCTGGATCACCGGGCACAGCTACATCGTGTACGGACCGTTGGCGAACGGCGCGACGCAGGTGATCTACGAGGGCGTGCCGAACTTCCCGGGCAACGACCGCTTGTGGTCGATCGTCGAGAAGTACGGCGTCACCATCTTCTACACCGCGCCCACCGCCATCCGAACGTTCATGAAGTGGGGCTCCGCCGAACCGGCCAAACACGATCTGTCGAGTCTGCGCCTGCTCGGTTCGGTGGGCGAACCCATCAACCCCGAGGCGTGGATGTGGTACCGCGACACCATCGGAGGTGGTCGTTGTCCGGTCGTCGACACCTGGTGGCAAACCGAAACCGGCGGAATCATGATCAGCCCGCTGCCCGGAGCCACGACACTGAAACCGGGATCGGCGACGTTTCCCCTGCCGGGCGTGAGCGCCGAGGTGGTCGACGAGTCGGGTCGACGGGTCGAACGCGGCGGTGGTTACCTCACGCTCACCCGACCGTGGCCCGGAATGTTGCGCGGCATCTGGGGCGACCCCGAGCGCTACCGCGACACCTATTGGAGTCGTTACGGCGATCGCTACTTCGCCGGTGACGGCGCCAAACTCGACGACGACGGGTACCTCTGGTTGCTCGGACGGGTGGACGACGTCAT